>Ga0209060_10000104_pt1 | contig 225158 bp, 210 predicted proteins | sample Coa_R1_8_FD_187155 | JGI IMG/M metagenome (GOLD analysis project Ga0209060, IMG submission 187155) | Surface soil microbial communities from Centralia Pennsylvania, which are recovering from an underground coalmine fire - Coalmine... | ecosystem: Environmental > Terrestrial > Soil >...
GAGGCGCTGTTCGTTCGTCCGGCCCCAGCGTCGCGTTGCTCCGAGTGTCGCTTCGCTCCGTTCACGATCGCTGATCGACGCGTTCATGATGGAGCGAAACGACTGTTCACGATGAGCGAAATCAGCACCTTGCGGCGCGTGGAGTGGTTGCTGGCAGCCCTGCATCGGTTGGGAGTGTCCGAGCGGTGGCTCACAACGCTGGGTGTTCTCAAAGCAGCCGGTGGTCTGGGATTGCTCATCGGCATCGGGATCCCAGTGATCGGGGTCGCGGCCTCAGCCGGTCTCGTTCTTTTCTTTGCGGGTACCATGGCGACGGTGCTGCGTGCCCGCTGGTATGCGCATCTCCCCTATCCGGCCGTGTGGCTGCTCCTGCCCGTGGGCGCGCTCGCGCTGCGAGCAGCCACAGCATGAGTTCAGGAGCCGGTCGTCGAGCGCGTTATTCCGACAACACTTGAGACATCGCTCCCACGCAAATTCTCGAGAGACCGGGCAGGATTATGACACCTGAATCGCTAGCGGGACGCCGGGGTCAAGCAACCGCAGCCGATGTCCGATCCCAAGGGCCGAAAACGATCGCCCAAGATCGTCCCGGCTCTCGGAGACATACGTCCAGCCTTCATAGTGCACCGGCACGATCGAGGCGTCGTGAAACGCGTGCGCCGTCTCGATGGCGTCGTTCGTGTCCGTGATCGCCGGAGATGAAATCAGATGCGCTCTGGGGCGCGCGACCCGGTCCGCGAATGCCGGCCTACACCGGCTGTAACGGTCGGTGCGGTCGAGCTGGTAGGTCGACGTGAATGAGATCCCCGGGCCGCACCTCCCCACCGTGCAGAACGATCGCCATCACGCCGGCTTTGCGAACGAGAGCACCATGATCATCACTCGCCAGCGTCGCCGCCATGAGGCCGCGTTGTATTCTATCGAGTTGACCACAGGGATTGCGCAATCCGGTGATCTCGACAACTGCGCCGGCACCGAGGTGGAGGCGCGCTCCGGCGGGAAGATCAAGTAGCTCTACACCTCGAGTCGTGATATTCTCCCCCATTTGTCCGGGTACGAGGTCGAACCCCGCCGCGCGCAATTCGTCGTGCAATTCGCTGTGGATGAGATGCACCTGCCGAAGGTTGGGCTGGTTCGGGTCTCGCGCGACCCGTGAGCGATGCTTGACCGTCTCGCCAAGATGCGCATCGCCCTCGATGCCCAATCCGGGCAACAGTCGGATGACATCCCGGTTGGGCTTGGTCATAGTATGTCCGCTGCTCCGGCTCACTGCCACCACAATGCCGTGCGTCGGCACGTCTACCCCCCTCGTTGGCGTGCTCCGTTACCAGCGCCCCCGACACTTCGCTTACTTTGCAGGCCCTGTCTGAATTTGCGGCAGGCCGATGAACGGTGACCCCGAACCGGTATACGTGGGCAACTTTCCATCCCATTTTTGAATCCACTCGTCGGTCAAGATGAGCGGATTCAGTTGAACTCGACGTAGATACAGCGCCTTTGCCTGGCCCTCCGCTTCAGCAACTCTTTGTTGGGCGCGATATTGAACGGCTAGCAGATTGTTCTTCTCTTTCAGCGCGTTCTGCTCAGCCGTGACTTTGGCTTCAATCGCCTCGGTAAATGTCGGTGAAAACTGGAAGTCTGTAAACGCGGTGGCGACGATGTTGACATGATATGGTGCGACGCGCGCGGCGAGCGTATCATCGGCAAGCTTTTTGACGAGCGCGCGTGCCGTAATGAGTTGCTCGGCCGTATATCGCGCTTCACTCGACTTGATCGACTCTTGAATGTTCGGTTGAAGCACGCGGTCGACGATGTCGTTTTGCAGCACGGACACGACGTACACGACATCTTCAGGGTTGATCTGCCAGTTAACCGTGACACCCGTATGAACGTCCTGCAGATCCGCCGACGCCGCTTCGACCGACTGAGCGTGATAGGCCTGGATTTGGCAATTGACTAATACCACATGCTGAGCGAACGGCATGATCATGTATAGACCCGGTTGCTTTACCGCGCCGGTGGTCGCACCGAACTGGAGAACGACGCCGCGATAACCTGCGGGAACCGATCCGAACGCCTGTGTGAGCACAACAAGCACGACGAACGCGATGATGCCTGCGCCGACGAGCCTCGAATTTCCCATCGCGCCCCCCATCGCTCTTGGCGGTTGTGGCAAACGCGAACCGTTCATCGTTTCACGCTCCTCGCCAATCCCGCGTGGACCTGCCAGGAAACCACTCGGTACCCTTCGCTTCCTGGCAGCATGATTGTATCTGAAGATCCGCTTTGATGCCGGACTTCAGCCCCATGAAGTCGCATCGCGCCTTCATTAAACTGGATGAGGCGCAATTCGTGGGCGCGACTGTGGGCGACAACGTTTCTCGCCGATGGCGGCCGGGATGTCGATTTCACCGGTCCTCGTTCGACCACAGATGAACGCATGTAGATGAGGAAAAGGAGGGGCATTCATGTCTACCATCAGGCTTCACCGCGTGCTCCGTGCGACGCCCGATAAGGTCTATCGGGCGTTCCTCGATGCAGACGCAATGGCCAAGTGGCTTCCGCCGAACGGGTTCACGGGCAAGGTTCACCATCTCGATGCAACGGTCGGCGGCACATACAAGATGTCCTTCACGAACTTTGCCTCGGGTCGCAGTCACGCTTTCGGAGGAAGGTACGTCGAACTGGTGCCGGATGAACGCATTCGCCATACCGACACATTCGACGACCCGGACCTGCCCGGAGAAATGCAGACGACGGTGTCGTTGAGAAAAGTGTCGTGCGGTACTGAGGTGGACATCGTCCAAGAGGGGGTACCTGAGGCGATTCCGGCAGAGGTTTGCTATCTAGGCTGGCAACAGTCGCTCACCCTTCTTGCGCAGCTCGTCGAAGCCGATATCCCGGGCTGACGAGGACCCACGGACGGCATGCTCACGATAAGGTCCCATGACAGCCGCCGCCGCGCCTTTTGTGGCGGGCTCGCGGGCACGCTATCGTCGATCTCGACCCGAGCCTCGCCCGGGTCCAGGCTTCGGGCCTCGGCCCGCGGCTACCGGCGCCCGGCCTCCAAGATCAGATCGCTACTTACTTCGCCTGCGTGGCGCGAGCCCGCTTCAAGCGCTCAAACTCCCGGCGCGTCAGATCGCCGATCTCATACTGATGCCAAACGGCCTGAACGGGATCCACCCTGGCTGCGGCCTGGACTCTCGTGGCCATGCGAACCACCGCGGCAAGGATTGCCACGACTCCGGCGACAGACAGGACACCCCAGAACCATCCGGGACCAAAAGTATCCGGCCACATTGCGCACCCCCCGCTTACGTTGATAGATTGCTACCGCATGGTAATTGCTGACAGCCGGCGTCGCTATGAAGTGCGTCACACCGCAGGTGTCGCCTACTCCACACCCCGTGCTCCGGCGCACAGATCTGTCAATACGGCGGGTCTCGTCAAGGCCGGCGTTGGAAGCCATGGCGACCTCGACGTGCCTAACACGTACCACACCGAGCGTTTGAGCAGCGTTTGGCGAGGAGTTCCGTGGCGCGGATAACCACCAAGGAGAGCTGCGCAAATCGGCGAACGACGGGGAGCAAGCAACACAGGCTCCCATGACGCCTCGCCCTTGGAGACCGGCGTGAACTACGGGATTACGTTACCGACTGCGGGCCCGCTCGCAACACCCGACGCGCTCACCACCGTCGCGACCCGAGCAGAGGCACTCGGCTACACGTCGGTCTGGGTCACCGACCACATCGCGATGCCGCTTTCGATTCAGAGCGCGTACCCGTACACGGCCAACCGGCGGGCGCCGTGGGATCCGACCATTCCGTACCTCGACGCGTTCACCGCGCTCACCTGGGCGGCCGCCGTCACCCGGCGCGCCCTCTTGGGCACATCGGTTCTCGTGCTGCCCATGCGCCCGCCGCTCGCCGTCGCGAAGACCGCCGGTACGCTGGACTACCTCTCGGGTGGACGGGTGATCCTTGGCATCGGCGCCGGGTGGATGGCCGAGGAGTTCGAACTGCTGGGGCAGCCGTTCGGAGATCGCGGCCGCCGCACCGTCGAAGCCGTCCGGGTCTTGAGAGCATGCTGGGCGGGCGATCCGGTCTCGTTTGTCGGAGAGTCGTATCAGTTTGCCCCGTTTGCGATGGCCCCGAAACCGCCGCAAGGGGCACGCCTGCCCGTCTTGGGCGGCGGCGAGAGCGATGCGGCGCTGCGCCGGGTCGCCGAGGTGTGCGACGGTTGGCACCCGCTCGGGCTCGGCCCCGATGCCTTCGCCAGGGCACGTGCGCGCCTCGAGCGGTTCGTGGGGCGGGCCGGGCGGTCGATGGCGGAGATCCTTCTCACCATTCGGCCGGGTTTGGGCAACCCGCTTACCCCTGAACTGGTCTCCGGCTACGAGGCGCTCGGCGCAAGGTTGCTCGTCGCCGACGTGAACTACCGTCAGCTCACCCTGACCCAAGCCCTGGCGGAAATTGAGCGGTTAGCCCGAAGCCTTCGGCTCTAAGGCCTACCGACGCAGGAAGATCAAAGGATGCGCATTCGCGCGATCAGAGCGCATGGGATCTCCGTATAGTTCTTCCACGATAGACCACCGTCGCCGGCGCCTGGCGGAAATGCCGGCTCTTATCAATCGTTCGCTGAAGTCAACGGCCACCACGTGCGCCCCGGCGTCGGCCATCTTCCGGGAATAGATTCCGTTCCCGCACGCGAGGTCCAACACAACCTCGCCGGGCCGGAGGGCCAGGAGGCGCTCGGTTATGGGGACGATGATGGTCCGCTGGAACTCCAGTCCGTCATCGCCCGAATGCCGGTCCCACCAGTCCGCATTCTCATCCCAAATCTCCCGTGTCTGCCCGGTTAGGCTCGTGAAGCCACGCGGCGTTTGTGTGTCCGCCATAACGATCCCCCTGCAATCTGAACTAAGCGCCTGTGGGGTTCTTGGGCTGAGAATTTGGTGCGCGGGGAGAGCCTCGAACCGGCGTTCCGGCCGGCGGATTTTAAGTCCGCCGCGTCTCCCGGATCGCGACAGTCGCCCGCCCGATAATCGTTCGGGGCGCGGGGCACCGCCCCTCCCCCACCGGCCCGCCGCAGCGGCAGATGGCAACAGGCCGGGATCACGCCCACCGCCGACGCTACCCCCTGCCACTGCCGAGAAATGGCGCGTGGACGCGACGTAGCGTCTCCTTGACACCTCGATGTATATTGGGTAGGATAACCTGCAAATGCCTGATGACAAGTTAGGATCGGTCGAGACACCAATCGGCAAGATCACGACGCTGGCCGAGGGATCCGTGGCGCGTCTGTTCGACTTCCGCCACCACAACCGGCCCCACCGAGATCCCGACGGCGAAGTGTTTGATCAGCCCACGATCATCTTTACCGTCGGCGGCACGTGGGGCTTCCGCTCCATGGGCGCGGATAAGACAATCGATCGCAGGCTCGTCGTTCTCGGCCGAGCCGGGCAGGCGTACCAATGCCGTCACCGTGAAGAGATCCCGACCGATCATCACGCGGTGCTCCGGTTGGACGAGCGCGTATTGCGGGATCTCCTGTCGCGTTGCGTGTCGTCGCCGCTCTCGGAGAGGATCGGGCGCTCCCTGTTCCCGCGGACGGTGATCCCCAAAATTCCTGTGATCGCGAAGCTCGAGACGGCTCTCCTGATTGAAGCCCAGCGGAGACGGCCCGGACATCTGCTGACGATCGATCTCCTGGCGGTGCAGCTCCTGGTCGAGATCGCCCGCCTTACAGACCCGGAACTTGGATCGTGCACGCCAGTAGAGCGCGTCGGGGACAGGGACCGGGTCGAGGCTGCAAAGGACTACCTGACCGCCAACTTCGCCGGCGAGCTGAACCTCGCCACCCTAGCGCGGTCGGCCGGCTTGAGCCCGTTTCACTTCGGCCGGATGTTCAAGGCCTACACCGGCGTACCGCCGCATCAGTACCTGATGAGGATCCGCGTGGAAGAAGCGAAGCGTCTGCTCCGGGATTCGACGCGGTCGGTGACCGACGTCTGCTACGAGGTGGGCTTCCGCAACCTGAGTCACTTCATCGCCACGTTCCGCGCCCGCACCGGCGTGACGCCCGGCCGTTACCGGCGTCACTGATCCGGCCTCCGCAAGAATCCGGCACACCGGCCGCAAGAAACCGCAAGCGCCGCCCTCGGCAGCCGCGCTATCTTCAATCCGCCATAGTCGATGTACCCGAGAGGTGCCCAATGGCGGGGATCAAGGAACTGGTGCGACACCATCTTGTCAACGTGTTCGAGGAGGAAGCGTGGCAACCGCCGCTGTCCGCGGCGATCGCGGGCCTGAGCGCGGCGCAAGCGCGGTGGAAGCCTGCCCCGGAGCGCCATTCGATCTGGCAGATCGTCCAGCACGTTACCCGGTGGAAGCGGGCCGCCTATCAGGGTTGGCGCGGCGACGCCCCCGATCAGGCCGCACTGCAGCGGGAAGACTGGCGTGAAGTCGACGGGAACGCGGCCGCGTGGGAGCAGGACGTCCGCGCGCTGCACCAAGCCGCCGAGGACGTCAAAGCGTGGGTCGTTGGATTGCCCGAGAGCGCGCTTGCCACCCCGGCCGCGGGCGACGACATGCTCCTCGCCGTGCGCATCCAACAGATGGCGACCCACGACGCGTACCATGCCGGCCAGATCCGCTATCTCCGGGCGCTCCAGGGTTGCTAACGCCGCGGCACGCCGAGCGGACGCGCGTGAGTGTGCGCGGCGACGATTTTGCGGCACTTCGCCGGTGCGGGATAAGGGGGTCCCAATGATCGCTGACATCATGCCCTACGAAAAGCGGCGTGCGAACGTGCTGGGGCGCGCCATGGCGTACGTTGACACGGGACGGGGCGACCCCATCGTCTTTCTCCACGGCAATCCCACCTCGTCGTATCTCTGGCGCAATATCCTGCCGCGACTCGAGCGATCCGGACGCTGCATCGCGCCCGACTTGATCGGTATGGGTGATTCGGAAAAACTCCCTCAAACCGGACCCGGCTCCTATACCTTCCAAGACCACCGGCGTTACCTCGACCCTTTGCTCGCTTCGCTGGGCGTCGAGCGCAACGTCATCGTGGTCGGTCACGATTGGGGCTCGGCTCTCGCGTTCGACTGGGCGAGACGCCATCCGGGCGCCGTGCGTGGGATCGCTTACATGGAGGCGATCGTGCAGCCCGTGACGTGGGCACTTTGGTCGCCGGAGACCCGGTCTTTCTTCGAACGGTTGCGCTCATCCGAGGGTGAGCGAATGGTATTGGAGGAGAATCTCTTCATCGAATGGCTCCTGCCGCAGAGAATCATGCGGAAGCTCACAGACGTCGAGATGGACCAGTATCGCCGTCCATTCCGCGAGGCGGGCGAAGCGCGGCGTCCGACGCTCGCCTGGCCGCGGCAGTTACCGATCGAGGGCGAACCCGCGGACGTCGCGGAGATCGTGCAGTCGAACGGCGCGTGGCTCTCGACGACCCCGGTGCCGAAGCTCTTCGTCAACGCGGAACCGGGGACGATTTCGGCGGAGGAACGCGCCTTCAGCCGCAGTTGGCCCAATACGACGGAGGTAACAGTGAAAGGCCTGCACTACATCCAGGAAGACTCGCCCGCGGATATTGCCCGTGCGCTTGCCGAATGGTGTTCAGGCTTGGGGCCTCGCCCTATCTGCTGAGGAGGCTCGCGCGGGGAGGGTGGAATGCTGCGGCGACGAACCTACGCCCTAGCCATGGACGCGTCCAATCTCGGTTCGCCCCTCAGGATAGTCGATCGCATCGACGTCACGATTGTGATGGACAATTTCGTGGACGTGCTGATGGCGGGTGCGGAAGGCGTGCGACGATACGCGGTGCGTGATTTCGGCGACCGCGACCAACTCGTGGCCGAGCACGGTTTCTCGGCGCTCATCACCGTGGCGTGCGGTCGGGATCAATACTCCATGCTCTATGATAGCGGACTCACCCCGGACGGCGTGGGGCGTAATCTCGACGTACTTGGCATCAAGGTCAAGGAGCTGCGCGCCATCGTTATCTCGCATGGACATGCAGACCACCATGGAGGCCTGGAAGGGCTCTTCAATCGTTACGGCCGTTGCCGTCTCCCGCTCGTCATCCATCCCGAGGCTTGGCGCGAGCGTAAGGTGGTTTTCCCCAGCGGGGCGGAGGTGCGCCTGCCGTCCCCGAGCCGCCGCGATCTCGAGGAGGAAGGTGTCCAACTGATCGAGGAGCGCGGTCAGACGTTGCTCCTCGATGGGAGCGTGCTCGTTTCCGGGCAGGTCGAGCGGACGACCGAGTTCGAAAAGGGTTTCCCGATCCACTACGCGCACATGCCTGGAGGCTGGGAGCCCGATCCGCTGATCGTCGACGACCAAAACATCATCCTCAATGTGCTGGGCAAGGGGCTCGTTATCGTATCCGGATGTTCGCATTCCGGTGCCGTCAACGTTCTCCATAATGCGCAGCGCCTCACCGGGGAGACGCAAATCGCCGGATTCATCGGAGGCTTTCACCTCACGGGCGGCCTCTTCGAAGGGATCATCGATCCGACCGTGAACGCGTTTGTGGACGCCAAGGTGGCGCGGCTCCTGCCGGCGCACTGCACGGGTTGGAGAGCCGTGCATGCCCTCGCGCGTGCTATGCCGTCGGCTTTCGTCCAACCGGCGGTCGGCACAACGATTACGTTCTAAGTATTGGCAGGAGGGTACCTGCGCATCTCGGCTTCGTACGCTTCAATCCGATGCACCATGCCCTGACGGTTTCCTTCATTGGTGACCAGTGCGGTCGCCAGTGCCTGAGCATCTCTGAGTGACGTGTTCGCGCCATGCGCCCCGAACGGCGGCATCAGGTGCACGGCATCGCCGCATGGCTACGCTCCCCACCTTTCGGACGGCAGACGCAGCGCGGTGCCGGCCGCCGCTATCTTGTCAGGAGACCTTGCAGATCTTATTATGAGACCATGAAGGACATCAACGTCAGCGAACTCAAAGCTCATCTCAGCAAATATCTGCGAATGGCCTCGCGGGGGATTCAGATCGTCGTGAAGGACAGAGACGAACCGATCGCACAGCTGGGTCCGCCACCGGCGAAGCTATTGTGGCATGAGCGGCTCGCGCGGAGCAGTCGGCTCCGATTGGGGACGCAGAACTGGAACGCACTCACGATTTCCACGCTCGACCGTCAGGTGAACATTCAGGACTCGCTGCGCGCCGTGCGCGAAGAACCGAGTGAAGTACGTCGACGCTAGCGCTGTGCTGCGCGTGCTCTTCTCCGAGCCGGGGCCCAGTGTGCCGCTCGTTGGCGGTGATCGAGTGGTGTCGTCCCAACTCGTCGCAGTGGAGACTTTCCGAGCGGTTGATCGCGAGCGGCTACTAGGTCACCTCGACGACACCCAGACGGCGATCAAGCGCAAGGAGCTGGTAGATCTACTCGCCATGATGGACCTCGCACCGGTTGATGATCTGATCATCGCAGGAGCGAAGAGCTCATTCGCCGTGACGGTCCGCGCGCTCGACGCCATCCACGTCGCGACCGCGGAGATCCTGGCCGCGGAAGCGGAGGGCGACGCGCTAGAGTTCTGGACGCACGACGATCGCCAAGCGACCGCCGCGCTATCGCGCGGACTCACCGTCTTTGGAGTGTGACGTTCGAAAATGTGACATGGAGCCCGGTATGATCTCGAAGGATATACTCAGTGTGTGGATTGTCAGGACGCTCGGGGGCCTGAAGAAGGGAAGATGCGTATGACCCTCAAGGAGAAGCTCGACGCGATCAAGGCCGCGAGCAAGACTCGCATCCCACCCGAAGATCAAGCTGTGATCGAGCGATCCACCCAACGTCTCCGTGAGTCGGGGATCATGGATCGCGTCGTCAAGGCGGGCTGCCGCGCTCCCGACTTCACGCTGCCCGACGCCGCGGGGCGCGCGGTGGCGCTCGCCGACCTCCTCGCCAGGGGCCCCGTAGTGCTGAGCTTCTTCCGCGGACGGTGGTGACCATACTGCAACGCGGAGCTGGAAGCTCTGCAGGCGGCTCTACCCGACATCAGGGATGCCGGCGCGACGCTCACCGTCATCTCGCCTCAACTTCAACGGGCTCCGCGGGAAACCGCCGAGCCGGCGCCGCTCGCCTACACCGTGCTCCGCGATCAGGGGAACCGGGTCGCGGCCGCATACGGCCTTGTCTTCACCCTGCCCGATGACCTACGCCGCGTTTACCTCCAGCTGGGCATCGACTTGGCCAGGGCCAACGGTGACGATTCCTGGACCCTACCGATGCCGTCGCGTTTCGTGATCGACAGCACCGGCATCATCCGCGCTGCCGAGGCCAATCCCGATTACACCCACCGGCCCGAGCCGGCGGACACCGTCGCCGTCCTGCGGAGCCTCAAGAGTTAGCGGCGGCCTGGAGCGTGCGCAGGTCCTGACGATCGACGAGCTCGACCCGGACATTATCGGGATCGCGAATGATGCCGATGCGGCCGAGGCCGGTGCCGGCGGGCTTCGGGGTGCCCGGTTCGGCGCGGAAGCCGAATGCCCCGAGACGGACCCGGTGACAGGCTTCCGCCCTATCTGAGGTTACGAACGCGGACGAATTTCGACGCGTCGTCCCTCGGCGGCCGACAAATACGCCGTGTAGATGGTCTCAACGACGTCCCGCCCGAGACGCCCGTCGGAGCGCGGCGACCGTCCCGTGGCCGCGCTCTCGATGAAGTCCTGGACGGCATGAACGTGGCCCTGCATCCAATCCTCGTCGGGCGCCGGCATGCTCCACCCGGCCGTCGTCTCGAGCTTTTCCATGAGGTACTCTCCCTGGAAGACAGACGGGTCAGGCGCAAACGCGCGCACGAGACCCGTGTGCTCCATGGTGCACTGGATGTGCGCCGCGGACAGCAAGATCTGGAGGTTACTCTCCCGCCATCGTCAACGCCGGGTTACACCACACGATGCGTCACCTCGCCCTCGGTGATGTACCGCACCACGTTCTCGGCGCAGAGGTCAAGGCCGCGCGCGAGCGCCTCCGGCGTCGTCCCCGCCGTGTGTGGCGTCATCACAGCGTTCGTCAGCGTGAGCAGCGCACTGCCCGGACGTACGGGCTCCGCGCTGAACACGTCGAGGCCTGCCCCGAGCAACCGCCCGGTTCGGAGCGCGTCGACCAGCGCGTCCTCGTCCACCAAATCGCCTCGGGCCGTATTGATGAAGATCGCGCCCGGCTTCATCTGGGAAAATTCCGAAGGCCCGATCATCCCGCGCGTCTCAGGGCTCGAGCGCACGTGCAGCGACACCACGTCGGACTCGACGAGCAGGTCATGCAGACTGGCCACATAGCGGAACTGGCCGCGCCGCGCCTTCTCCGGATCCGGGTGCATGGTCCACGCGACGACCCGCATGCCGATGGCGCAGGCGAGCGCGGCGAATGCCGTCCCGATCGCCCCCGTGCCGACGATGCCGAGCGTTTTGCCTCGACAGTGGAACAGCATGCCCCGCGCCCATTCGCCGCGTCGTACCGACGCGTCCAGCGCGACCACACGCCGCCCCACAGCGAGCATGAGCGCCAGGCAATGCTCCGCGATCGCCTCCGTGGCCGTGTTCGGTGTATTCGACACGACGATCCCCAATCGCCGTGCTGCGGCGAGGTCCACATTGTCGGTGCCCGTGCCCCAGATCGCGAGGTGCTTCAATGTGCCGCACAGGGTCGCCAGGACCTCGGCCGGAAACTTGCAGTAGCCGCGGATGTTCACCGCGGTGTGCGCTCCGCGCAACCGCTCGACCAGATCGTCCGCGGAGGCGGGCGGCGTGGTAAACACGAGCGTCTCGCCCACGGCCCGAATCCGCGCCAACGCCGGCGTGTCCGAGATTACCGGCGGACTGTCATCGGGAATGACGATGCGCATGCATGCCCCCCTCGCCCTGGCCCGGCCTGCCGACGCACAGCAGTCGCGTCAGGTCGGTGATATCCGCGAGCTCCTCGAGCCGCCCCACGACCTCGGCGATCTCCCGCGCCCGATCGGAAGTCACCACGTCGCGCGTCAACCGCGAGAACTTGGCGACTCGCTCCGCTCGAGTCAGCGGGTGTTGCGGTGAGCCTTTGGGATGCGTGACGTCGCGGACGTGGTGGCGACCATCCACCGTCTCGATGTCGACCACCGATCGATACACCTCGGGATAGGTCCGGTCCAGCCCGGCGTCGCCGATCACTCGGATGCGGCGCGAGAGCGAGGCGATACGCTCATCCGAGCGCTGGTCGTGCAGGATGTCGTAGAATTCGACGACACCCTTGTGCGCGGCGAGCGCCAGCACGTATTGGGCGCAGTGCGAGCGCAGGGGATTGCCGTCGATGATCCGGTACCCCGATAGTGGGAAGCGCAGCGTGATGCCGCGGATCTCCTCCGGCCGCACGCGTTCCGCATTCAGGATGTCGAGCAGTCCGTCGAGGCCGGGGTGAATGAACGCGCAGCACGCATACTGCTTCTCGCACAGCTCCATGACCTTGAACTGCTCGCCCAGGTCGCGGAACAGCTCGTCTTCGTGCCACTCTCCCGTGAACGCATGGCCGAGCGGATACTTGCCTTCGAAGATGGCCGGGGGACCGCCGAATCCACACGACGCCAGATGCGCGGCGACGACCCCGCGCCCCGACGCGAGCCCCATGTTGTAGGGGCGGGAGTGCTCCGTAGGATCGCTCGCCCATGCGAGCAGGCCGGACGTCTCGGTTCCCGCCAACCCAAACGCGTGGCGGAGCGCCGCGCCCCGCACTTCAAAGAGGCGACCGGCCGCCGCCATGGCCCCAAAGGCTCCGGCGACGCAGGAGGGGTGAAACCCTCGAGCGTAGAGCGTCGCCGGGTTCAGCGCGCTGCTGACCCGGCAGGCGACGTCGATCCCCACGACGATCGCCGCAAGCACGTCGCGGCCTGAGGAGCGCATCCGTTCTCCGACGGCCAGCGCCGCCGGCCCAACGATGGCGATCGCGTGCATAATGGCCCCGGGGTGGTGGCTCTCGATGTCGCAGTAGTAGCCGAGGGTCCCGTTGACGAGGGCGGCCGTCGCGCAGCTGGTACGCAACGGGGTTCCGAAGATCGACGCGTCCGGGGTCCCTCCGATCTCTTCCACGAATCTCGCGACAACGGGCCCGATATCGTAACGCCCGGAGGTGGCGCTCAGCAACGCGCCGAGGCCATCGTACACGACGTCCTTCGTGCGCGCGAGCACCGTCGAGGGAATCTCGTCGAAGGCGAAGTCCTCGACAAACCGCGCGAACCGATCGGTTTGCTCCGCGTCCGGCATCGGCGACGAGTTGTTAATCATCGATGATCATTTTTGATGCGGTTCTGCTCAAGCCCTCCGCCTCCCTCAGCCGCCCGCGCGGCGGCACCGAGCGTATCATGAGGTCGCGCTGGATCACGATACCTCGCGGCACGAAGGCGCCCCGAGTCCGCGTCACGAAGAGCCAGGGAGCGTCGATGTCTCCGTCGCGGAGAGTGCCCATGGCAGCCGACCGCATCGACGAGCGGCGCACCGTCCTGCAGGCTATCGGCAACACCCCCGTCGTGCCCCCGGCGCCTGGCGGCGGAGGAAGGCATTTTTGCCGGCACCTCGACCGGCATGAATGTCGCGGGCGCCCTGCAGCTGGCCCGGGAACTCGGTCCGGGGCACATCGTGGCAACGGTCGCCGTGGACACCGGCCTCAAGTACCTCGCGGGAGACCTCTTCGACACGTGACCGGGTACGCTTAGCGTGACACTACCCCACGGCCATGTTCGTCCAGAAACCGTACGCACCGTACAGCCCGCCCTGGTGCGAATGTCTGGAGGTGCGCGGGGCGCTCCAAGCACGCGGGCGCCGCGCACGGGCAGCGCGCATAGAGCCGGCAGGTGTCCGGCGGGTCGATCGGTGCCTGCGGCTCGCCGCGCAGCAGGACGCGGGAGCGTTGCTCGCCGGGCGCGTCTCTCGGTGTTGCGCTCAGCAGGGCCTGTGTGTAGGGATGCGCCGGACGGGCGAACACCTCGTCCGTATTGCCGATCTCGACGATCTGTCCACAGTACATGACCGCCACCCGGTGCGCGAGCACGCCGACAAGCGACAGGTCGTGGGAGATCAGCAGATACGCCAGGCCGTGGCGTGATTGGATATCTACGAGCAAGCGCACGATCTGCGCCTGCACGGAGACGTCCAAGGAGGCGGTGGGCTCGTCGAGGATCAGTAACCGTGGCTCGGGTGCGAGGGCCCGGGCGATCGCCACCCGCTGCTGCTGGCCTCCCGAGAGCTCATGCGGATAGCGTCGCGCGACTTCTCCCGGTAGTCCCACAAGCTCCAACAAGCCGTAGACCCGCCGCTCTGCCTCCGGCCGGGACGCGACGCCCAGCAACCAGATCGGCTCGGCGATCTGGCGACCGACCGGCATGCGCGGATTGAGCGAATCAAGCGGATCCTGGTAGACCATCTGCATCCGCCGCCGCAACAATCGCAACTCTGCTTCCCGAGCCTCGGCGAGCCGTACACCGTCGACCGCGATGAGCCCGCTCGTGGGCTCCTCGAGCCGAAGAATGCAGCGGCCCGCCGTCGACTTGCCGCTGCCCGATTCGCCGACAAGCCCGACGGTTTCACCAGCCTCGATCTCCAAATCGAGGCCGTCGACCGCGTGCAGCGCGTGACGGCCGGATCCGGCGCCGCGCACCGGGTACCGTTTGTGCAGGCCTTCGACGCGCAACATCTACGCGACGCCCGCCCGCCAGCGATGGCACCGCACGATGTGGCCATCCGCCACGACCTCCGGCGGAGGCTCCGCGGCCGCGCACTCCGGGCCCGCCAAGTGACAACGAGGATGAAACGGGCACCCCGGCGGTGTCTGCCCAAGCGGTGGCACCCGACCCGGAATGCCGGTCGGGAGCGCGCGGCCCCCGGCGCGCACTCGCGCGGTCATGAGCCCACGCGTATATGGGTGCGCCGCGCGCCGGAAAAGCGCCTCCACGCTCGCCGATTCGACAATACGCCCCGCATACATCACGTGGACGTCATCGCATATCTCCGCGACCAGGCCGAGATCATGCGTGATCAAAAGAACAGTGAGTCCAAGCTCCTGCTGCAGGGCTCGCAGGAGCTCCACGATCTGCAGCTGCACCGTGACGTCGAGCGCCGTCGTTGGCTCGTCCGCCACCAAGACACGGGGGCGGCATGCCAGAGCGAGCGCGATCATCACACGCTGGCACATCCCGCCCGAAAGCTCATGGGGGTAGGCCCGCAGGATGCGCGTCGGGCCCGGAAGCCCGACGCGGGCCAACAGCGCTTCGGCTTCGGCCAGCGCCGCGCGGCGCGCCAGACCGCGGTGAAGGCGCAACACATGCGTGAGTTGGGCGGCAACCGGGAACACGGGGTTCAGCGACGCGCGCGGCTGCTGGAAGATCATCGCTATCCCGGCGCCCCGGACCCGTGCCATCTCCCGCTCAGGCAGGTCGAGCAGTGAGCGGCCGTTGAGGTGCACGTCGCCCGCCTGAATTCCGGCGGTCGCGGGCAACAGGCGCATGATCGCGAGCGCCGTCAGCGTCTTGCCGCAACCGCTCTCGCCGACCAGTCCCGCCACGGTGCCGGGCCGGAGCGCGAAGCTGACGCCGTGCAGGGCCGGTACCGTCCGGCCGCGCGTCTCGAACGCTACCCGAAGATCCCGCACGTCGAGCATGGTCAGCGCCGTTGCGGGTCCAACAAATCCTGCAGACCATCCCCGACCAGATTGAACCCCATGACCGCGAGCGCGATGCACATGCCGGGAAAGAACGAGATCCACCAGGCGCCCGCCGTAATGCGGGGCACCCCCATCGCCACCATCACACCCCATTCCGGCGTCGGCACCCGCACGCCCAGGCCGATAAACGAGAGTCCGGCGGCCGTCAGGATGGCCCAGCCAGACTGCAAGCTCGACTGGACCACCACCGGAGTCAAACAGTTCGGGAGCAAATGCACGGTCAGCACGCGCCATGGCGGGTTGCCCGCGGCCCGGGCCGCCGCAGCGTACGGCGCGTGCTTGACGACCAGCAAGCGCGCCCGCATCAGCCTCGCGTAGATCGCCACGTTGATGAGCGCAACCGACACGATCAGATTCCGCAGGCTCGGACCAAGCGCCGCGGCGACGCCCATCGCCAGAATGAACGAGGGAAATGCCTGCAAGACGTCCATGGTTCGCATGACTCCCTCGTCGATCCAGCCACCGCAGAATCCGGCGACAGCGCCGAGGGCGCATCCCGACAGGAGCGCAACGGCAACCGCGCCGAGCGCGATCAGCAAGTCGATCCGGCCGCCCCACAGGACGCGCGACCAGAGGTCTTCGCCGAAATCGTCGGTCCCCAGCACATGCCTCGGGCTCGGCGGCAACAGCGCGTCACCGGGATTCGTCGCGAGCGGCGAGGCTGGGGCCAGGACCGGCGCGGCCAGCGCGGTGGCGGCGATCAGCGCTAATAGCAGCACGCCCGCGAGCGAGACAGGGTGGCGGCGAAGCAGGTACGCCGCGTCAGCGAACACGCGTCGCCCGTCTCTCGCGCGGGCATCCGCCGGCCGCGATCACGTCCGAATTCTCGGGTCCAGGATCGCGGAGCAAACGTCAACGACGATGAAGATGACCAGATAGACGACCGTCGCGTAGAGAATGAACCCCTGCGCCGCGGGGTAGTCGTTCCCGCTGATCGCGTTGAAGGCATAGCGTCCCATCCCCGGCCACGCGAACAGGGTCTCGACGAGGACCGAGCCTCCCAGCAGGTACCCGTACACGATCGCCAGCATGGTCAGCACCGGCAACATCGCGTTGCGCAGCGCGTACGTCCACACCACTCTTCGCCAGGGTATGCCGAGCGACCGGGTCGCCCGGATGTGCTCGGCTCCAAGCACGTCGAGCATGCTCGTCCGTGCCACGCGGGCGAGGGGTGCGACCGCCGCGAGCGCCAGCACCGCCACCGGCAGGATCAACTGGCGCGCCGCGTCGCCCAGGACGGCCCAGTTTCTCGCCAGGGCGCTGTCGACGACCATCCATCCCGTCACGGGTGGCGGCGGCGTGACCAACGCCGGAAGCCGCCCGATGGGCGGCGGCACCAGGTGCCATACGTAGAAGCAGAGGTAGATGAGCACGAGGCTTACCCAGAACACGGGCAGAGCCAGACCTGCCACCGCGAGCACGCGTGTTGCGTGGTCGATCCACGTGCCGCGATGGACGGCGCTCCAAACGCCCAGCGGCACCCCGACCACCACCGCCAGCAGCATCGCCCAGGTGGTCAGCTCCATCGTCGCCGGAAAGAAGGACGCCAAGTCGGCGGCCACCGGGCGGCTCGTCACGAAGGAGGTCCCGAGATCGCCGCGTGCGAGGCCGCCGAGATACGCAACGTACTGCGTCCACAGCGGGCGGTCCAGCCCGTAGTGCCGCATCAGCGCCTGCCGCTGCTGGGATGTCGCCATGGGGCCCGCGATCTCATCGATGGGGCTGCCGGGAAGCACGCGCGTCAGCACAAACGTCAGCAGGGTCACCCCGAGCAGGACGGGGACGGCGAGCAGCAGCCGGCGCGAAACGATGCGAAGCGGGCGCGTGGGGTGCGGTTACTCCTTAGTCATATAGTAGTACCGCACCCGCACGTCCGCCGGATAGAACACCACGCCGCCGATCGTCTTGCGGGTGGTGAGGACGAGATCAGGCTGGTACAGAAAGACCCACGCCGCCTCCTCGGTCGCGATCTGCTGAATCCGTCGTGACGCCGCCGCCCGCGCCTTGAGGTCGGTCGAGATCATGTTCTTGGTGATAAGATCGTTGACCGTGGCATTCGCGTAGTTGGTGTAGTCGCAGCATGCGCTCTGCATCAGCCAGTAGAGGTGATAGAACGGGTCGTTGTTGATCGAGTTCCACCCCGGATGGTGGAAAAAGACCAGGTCGTGCCGCTGCAGCGCTGCGGTGAACGCCGCGCCCTGCATCTCGTTGATCGTCACCGTGATGCCGGCCTGGGCCAGCCCGCTCCGGAGCCAGACGGCGATGCCTTTGGACTCCGCGAGGTCGGCGCGCGAGGTGAACGTCACGCTGAGGCCGTTCGGATACCCGGCTTCCGCGAGCAGCGCTTTGGCCTTCGCGGGATCCGTCCGGTACGCGAAGTACTGATCGGTGTGCGTGGGCATGCCCGACGGCACCGGGCTGGTCAGCGGCCGCGCAAAGCCCACCATGACGTTACGGATGATCGTGTTGTAGGGTGTCGCCCAGGCGATGGCCTGACGCACCTTGACATTGTTGAACGGCGGGACCTTCGCGTTCATCCCGAGGAACGAGGTGATCCGGGTCGGGAAGCGGTACACGGTGACGCTGGGATCGTGCATAAGCTCGACCTCATCGAGCGGCGCGAGATCCCGTGCGATGTCGACATTGCCAGACTTGAGGAGCGCGAGCCGCGTCGACGGGTCGGGCACGATCCGGAATACCACCCGCGCGATCCGAGCGGGCGGCCCCCAGTAGTGCGGGTTCCGCGCGAACGTGAACTGCACGCCCGGTTCCCACGACTCGAGCAGGTACGGACCGCTCTCCGTGCCTTTGGTGTTCGATTTGAGCCACTCGTGCGCGGCCGGATCGTCGGCGGTCATGTGGGGCCGGACGACGCGCGGGTTCAGGATGGCGTGCCCATACTGGGACATATTGCCGAGCACCAGCGTGTTGGGATCGGCGATATCGAACTCGACGGTATGATCGTCGAGCACCTTGACCGAGCCCTTGTCCGTGATCTTCGCCATCCGGGTGAGGGCGGCGGTCGTCGCGTTCTGATCGAACAGGCGATCATATGTGAATTTCACCGCGGCCGCGTCCAGAGGATCGCCGTTCGAAAACTCGAGCCCGCGGCGGAGCGTGACCACGAGCTTGCGGCCGCCGTCGGTGAACCGGTACGCCTCGGCGAGGTTGCCGACGAAGGCGTTTGGATCCCCGATCATCTGCCCGTTGGGCTGCTTGACGAGCTTGTAGTCGATGAGCCAGGAGTACACGTTCGTCAGCGTCTCGAGCGTGAAGCTGTCCGACGAAGCATTGGTCGGATCGAGATTCTGCATGTCGCGGGAGACCGCGATCACGAGCGTGTCGGACCCGCCGGCGGGCGCCCCTACCGACCCTGCCGGAATCCCGCCGAGGCCCGCAAGCGCGAGGACGACTGCGAGGGCGAGCCGCAGTCCAAACGATCGCATCAGCATCCTCCCCCCCTTGTACCGCGCGTGTTGCTTCCACGGCCGGCGAAGCACCTCCTAGCGTGCGGCCCCGCTGGCCCCGCCCGGGATACCCTCGACCTCGAGCAGACGACCGGGTGGCGGACCGGGACGCGCGGTGCCGCGGTCGACCCGTACCACCGGCCGACGCGCCAGGTCCCGGCGCCTGGCATCGGTGGTGGCGGCGTCGACCGTGAAGCTGCCCGCGTGGACGGCGACGCCGTACTCCTCCCACGCCTGCTCCAGCGACACGAAGCCTCTCCGCACGTCGCGCGCCACGTGATCCGGCTCCCGCTCCCAGGGTGGCCCGAATCCACCTCCGCCCCCCGTGCGCACGATGACGCGGTCCCCCCGCTCCAGACGAAGGTTGTCGTACTTGGTGGGCAGCCGGAACGTGCGCCCCGCGCGCACGAGATAGGCGTCGCCCGGCACGCCGGGCCGGCCTCCGTCGAGGCCCCAGGCGGGATGGGTCTGCCGGTCGTCGAGCCAGGACAGGTACGCCTCCTCGGCGCGCAGCTCGAACGAACGAATGACGCCCAGGCCGCCACGGAACCGCCCGGGCCCGGCGGTGTCGCAGCGGAGCGCCGTCTGTTCCACGAGCAGTGGAAACGACGTCTCCAGGAACTCGACGGGGGCGATCACGAGGTTGGCGTTTGGACACACAGCGTCGATCCCGTCGGCGTCGGGACGGCCTCCCCCGCCCCCCGCGATGCATTCCATGGACACGTACAGCTTGCCCGTCACCGGATGCGTGCCGCGGAACATGTACGTCGGGATCGTACCGTTGCTGCACGCCGGCACGCTGCCCGGAAACACCTGGCTCATCAGCCCGCGAAAGGTGTCCCGGTAGATCATCGAGCTCGTGAGATGCCGCGCGCCGACCGCCGCCGGGTACGCGGGCGACAGGAGGCTGGGGTGCGGGATCGTCACGTGAACGAGATCGAAGATGCCGTGGTTCGGGCTCGTCTCCGGATCCATGCCGAGCTGCGTCCCGACCCAGTTCAGGAGATATCGCCACATTTCTAGCGTGACGCGGTTCGGATTCAAGATCAGATTGATCGCGCCCTCAGCCTGACCCGCCGTGCCCGTGTAGTCCAGGTGCAGCCGCCCGTCCCGCCGTTCCAGCGCGACGCAGAGCCGCACCGGCCCGCCGCGTACGCCGTCGTCGTCCAGGTAATCCTCGAACGCAACGCGCCCGGGCGGCAGCCGCTCGATCAGCCGCGCCATCGCGGCGCGTGCGCGGTCCGCGTAGAGGTCGAAGCATGCCAGCAGCGTGTCGAGCCCGAACTTCGCCACGAGCTCGTGCAGCCGCCGCTCGGTGATCGTGCACGCCGCCGCCATGGCGAGTGTGTCCCCGACCATCATCTCCGGGGTCCGCGAGTTCCGCGCGAGGATCCGCATGACCGCGTCGTTGAGCACGTTGCGCGCGTAGAGTTTGACCGGTGGAATCTGGATGCCCTCGTGAAAAATCTCACGCGAGGTGGCGGGCAACCCGGACACGGAGATCCCGCCGATATCCATGTGATGACCCCAGATCACGGCGAACGCGATCAGCCGGCCGCCGGCGAACACCGGGCGGCACAGCTGCGTGTCACCGAGGTGCGTCATCTCGCCGCGCGAGAGGTACGGATCGTTGAACACGAACACGTCGCCCTCGTGGATCTCGTCGAGCGGAAACGCCTCGCGGATCAGCGTGCCCGACATCGGCAACCCGTGTACGAGGCGCCCGTCGGCGCCAAGTGTGGCGATGCCGAAGTCGTAGATGTCGCGGATCACGATGGACATCGCCGTGCGGACGATTGTGGCCTCCATCTCCTTTTCCATGGAGTACAGGGCGTTGTCCACGACCTCGAGCGTGATCGGGTCCACCACGATCCTTACGCCTCCTCCACGATGAGGTTCAGCGAGGCGTCTGCGCGCGCGACTTGGCCCGGGAGGATGACGCTCGTACAGTCCAGTTGCTCGACGATGGCGGGCCCCGTGATCCGCGCGCCGGCGCCGAGGCGCCCACGATCGTAGCACGGGGTCGGGATGAAGTCCCCGCCGAAGTACACCCGGCGCACGCCGGTTCGCGCGTCGCCGGCGCACGCCGCCGTCGGGCCCGCGGCGGCACGGACGGGCGCAACCCCACCCCGTCCAGCGACGCTGAGCGTGACAATTTCCACCGGCACCTGGTCGCGCCAGTCGAACCCGTAGAGCCGGCGGTGTTCCCCGTGAAACGCCTCGACGACGCGGGCGAGGGATCCCGGATCGAGGCGGCCGGGGCCGGCCACGGTGACCTCTGAGGCCTGCCCGATGTACCGCAGCGCTACCCCGAACGTGAGCGCCCGCGCCTCGGGCGGGATCGCCTCTGACTCCAGCCAGGCCGTGGCCTCGTCGCGGAGCGCTTTCAGGATCCGGTTGACGGGTGCAAATTGCAGGCCCGCCACGCGGTGAATCAGGGTGCGTGCGAAGAGGCACGCGACATCGGACACGAGGGCGCCCACCGCGGAGAGCACGCCGGGGGTCTGCGGAATCACGGCCGTGCGTGCGCCGAGCAAGCGGCACAGGTCGCCCGCGTGCACGGGGCCCGCGCCCCCGAAGGGAATGAGCACAAAATCGCGGGGATCATACCCTCGTTGGACCGACACCACACGGAGCGCGCCGAGCATCTTCTCGTTAGCGATGCGGACGATCCCTTCCGCGAGCGCCAGGGGCGCCATGCCGACCCGCGCCGCGAGCGCTTCCATCGCCGCGCGGGCGCGGCCGACGTTCAGCGTCACGGCCCCGCCCGCCAGCACCTCCGGAAGGCGCCCCAGCACGAGGTTCGCGTCCGTAACCGTTACGTCGGTCCCACCGCGGTCGTAGCACACGGGACCGGGTTCCGCGCCGGCGCTGCGCGGCCCAACATGGAGCGCGCCCGTCGCCTCGAGCTGGGCGATCGAACCGCCCCCGGCTCCGATCGTCACCAAGTCCGTGATCGGAATTTTGACCGGGTACTCGCCGATCGTCGCCTCCGTGCGGAGCCTCGGCATCCCGCCCGCGGCGAGCGAGACATCGGTCGAGGTTCCGCCCATGTCGAGGGAGATCGCGTTGCGGTAGCCCGCGAGCCGCGCCACATAGGCCGCGCCGCTGACCCCCGCGGCCGGACCCGAGAGGACCGTGTTGACCGGCTGCCTCACCACCGCGTCCGCGCTCATGAGGCCCCGTCGGACCGCACCACCGCGACCGCGGGCGTGAGGCTCTCCGCGCCCAAGCGGCGCTCCAGACCGCGCACGGCTCGGGACATCGCGGGCATGACATACGCGTTGAGCACCGTCGTCATCGTGCGCTCGTACTCGCGGTACTCCGGCAGCACGTCCGACGAGAGCGTGACCGCCATGCGCGGTGCTTGGTCGGCGATGAGTTCGCGAATGCGGCGCTCGTGGGCCGGGTTGGCGTAGGAGTGCAGCAAGGCGACCGCGACGCACTCGACGTCCGCGTCGATGAGCTCCCGGATCGCCGCGCGCGCCGTGGGTTCGTCGAGCGGCCGCAGCACCGCGCCGTCGGAGAGACACCGCTCGTCCGCCTCCCGAATGCGCTCCAGCGGCACCAGCCGCTCGGGACGCCGATACCGCAGCTCGTTCGTGAGGCGGCCGGGGATGTTCGCCCGGCCGATCTCGAGGATGTGCCGGAATCCTCTCGTCACGATCAGCCCGACCCGGGCCCCCGCGAGCTGCAGCACCGCGTTGGTGGCGACGGTGCTCGCGAACAGCAGATGCGAGACGTCGCCCGGCGCGGCGCCGGCCCGGTGGAGCAGCTCGCGGATCCCGGCCATCATGCCGATGGCAGGGTCCGCGGGCGTTGTCCGGGTCTTGGCAATGGACATCTCCCCGGTCCCGGCACGCAGCACCGCAAGATCGGTGAATGTCCCGCCGACGTCGGCGGCGATGCGAAGATCCCGCGAGCCTCCCGTTGCTATGGTCGTCCCCTCCCGCGCCGGCGTGCGCCAACCGGCGGCATGGCGCCGATGCCGGCCAGCCCGAATCCCATCCTCGGACGCGTAGAGCGCTCCGGCGGCGTGCAGCTCCCGTAGCCGGCCGTGACGAGCTCGGATGACAGCCCGCTCTCCCGGCGGGCGATCACGGACTGCGTCGTGATTTCCGCGGTGCGTTGTGCACGCCTGCCTGGATGGCTAGAGCGCAGAACGCGTCATCATCACGTTCAACATCGCGCGCCACGCCTTGTAGAGCAACGTCCCGCTCACGTATCGCGCATCGCGGTGCAACAGCAGCGGGAGCAGATTGCGCATGCTGCCGTGCGCGTCCGTCACCCAGACCTCGGTGGCGCCGCCCTCGAGGGCGCCTGCCACGGCGGCGTTGACCTCCTCGGTCATCAGCTGGCGCGCCCACTCGTACTCGGCGGCGTTATGCTGGATTCCGGTCAGGGCCGCTCGATCGGGATTGACGGTGTGTGCGCGGTCGACCACGCCGGCGGTACCCTCCATATCGGCGGAGATCAAGACCTTCACGCTGCCCTCCTCGACCGCAGGATTTGATCAGCCGCCCGGCCGCAGACGGTCGGCGAGCCGGTCTCCCAGCAGGTTGAGCGCGACGCCGAGCCACAGAAGCGCAACACCCGGGGCCACCACCATGGCCGGCGACGTCAGCAGGAAGTCGCGGCCTTCCGCGATCATGAGCCCCCACTCGGGTGTCGGCGCCTGCACGCCCAGACCGAGAAAGCTGAGCGCACCGCCCAGCAAGATGTTCAGCACGGCGTCCGACATGGCAAAGATGATGCCGACCGTGATCACGTTCGGCAGCAGGTGACGCCGGATCACCCGCAGGTCGGACGCGCCGATGGCGGCGGCGCCTTGGATGTACTCGAGATTCTTCACGGTCAGGATCTCGCCGCGGAACAGGCGCGCATACGATACCCATCCCGCCAGGATCATGGCGAGGTACATGTTGCCGAGCCCGGGCCCGAGCATGGCCACAATCGCGATCACGAGCACGTAGAATGGAAACGCCATCGACACATCGACGATGCGCATCAAGATCCCGTCGACCAGCCCACCGTAGTACCCGGCCGCCGACCCGATCACGACGCCCGCGACGAAGGTGGCGCCCGTGGGGAGGACGCCGATCTGCAGGTCGACACGCGCCCCATACAGCAGGCGCGTCAGGATGTCGCGGCCGAAGTTGTCCGTCCCGAGCGGGTGTGCCGGCGACGGGCCCTGCAGGCTCGCGGCAAGATCGGTCTTGATGGGATCGTAGCGGGCGAGCTCCGGGGCGAAGGCCGCGACAAAGACGATCGCCGCGAGCATGGCCGTGCCCAGCCCGACGCCCGCGGACAGGCGGACGCGCCGGCCCGCCCGGCGGGTGGCGCCGCCGGGCCCGACGGCCACGCGGGCGCCGTCAATCATATCGCACCCGCGGATCCAACAGGGCGTAGGCCAGATCGGTGAGCAGGTTGACCAGGATGACGAGGCTGGCCAGCGTCAGGGTGAGGCCCTGAACCATCGGGTAGTCACGGGCGAACGTCGATCTGATGAGCAGGAACCCGGTCCCGGGAATCGCGTACACCGTCTCGGTGACCACCGCGCCGCCGACGAGAAACCCCAGATTGATGCCCAGGATGGACACCGTGGAAATCAGCGAATTCCGCAGGATGTGGCGCACGAACACCGTCGTCGAGCGGAGGCCCTTGGCGCGCGCCGTCCGGATGTAGTCCGTGCGCAGGACATCGAGGATGTTGTGGCGCAGGGTCCGCACCAGGATGGGACACAGCGACAGGGCGATCGTGAGCGCCGGGAGGAACAGATGCCACAGGTGCTCGCCGAACGTCGCGCCGTATCCCCCGACGGGGAACCACCGGAGGTCGATGCTGAAGAAGAGCAGCAGCACGATCGCCGCCCAGTAGTTCGGCGTGGCGAGCGAGAAGAGCACGCCGAGCCGGACCGCCTGGTCCGCCGCCCGTCCTCGGCGTAGCGCGGACCACGTCCCGAGTGGCAGTGCGACCGCGGCGGCCAGCACGGTCGCGTACACGGCCAGAAACAGCGTCACGGGAAGGCGCCCCAGAATGATCGGGAACACCTGGCTGCGGTAGATGAGCGATTCGCCAAGACGTCCGGTCCCGATGTTTCGGAGAAACAACAGATACTGCACCGCGAGCGGCCGGTCCAGACCGAGCTGATGCCTGAGCCGCGCGACGTTTTCGGCCGTCGCGCGGGTGTCCAGCATGATGGTGGCGGGGTCGCCCGGGATGAGGCGCAGGAGAAAGAACGTCACGACGGTGATCCCGAACGCCACCGGGAAGAGGAGCAGTAGCCGGCGGGTTAAATAGCGCCCCACCGGGACCTACGCGACCGCGCTGCCGCCTATTTGCTCACCCACGTTTCCCACAACCGGTAGTTGGCGGTAGGGAGCTGCATGAAGTCGTGCACGTGGTCCGACAACGCCGTCCGGTTGTCCGCGTAGTACAACGGCACCGCTTCAAACTGGTCGTACGCGATCTTCTGGATCTCGAAGTACATGGCCTTGCGCTTCTCCGGATTCATCTCGGCTTCCGCGGCGGCGGCGAGCTGGCTGATGCGGTCGTTCTTGAAGCCGACCCACTTCGCCACGGCGCCGCCGGCGTAGTCGATCCCGAAGGCCACGAGCTCATCGGGGTCGATCACGTCGCTCGTGTAGTAGCCCTTGGCCATGTCGAAGTCGCCCTTGTTACGCCGCGCCCGGAGGGCGCCCGGGTCCAGCGCCGTGACCTTGAGGTCCACGCCGATCGCCTTCCACTCGTCCTTGAGGATCGTTGCGATCTGGCTGGCTTGGTTGTCGCCGGCCGTCACCAGGATCTCGGCGCTGAATCCATTGCCGACGCCGGCTTCCTGCATCAGGGCCTTCGCCTTGGCCGCGTCGTACGGGTAGGGCTTCAGCTGGTTGTTCCAGTCCAGCATCGGCGGCAGCATGCTGGTGGCGACGCGGCCGTAGCCGAAGAGCACCGACCGGAGGATCGCCTGCCGGTCCACGGCATAGTTGAGCGCCATGCGCACCCGGAGGTCGCTGAACGGCTTCCGCGCATGGTTGTAATAGATGTAGTCGTAGCGCATCTGCGGAAATAGCTTCACCGTGACGCCGGGCACGCTCCGGAGTTGGGCCACCTGGTTCGGCGGCACGTTCGTGGCGATGTCGAGCTCACCGCTGCGGAACTTCAGCATGCGGGTATTGTCGTCGGTCAGCACGTCGAAGCGCAGCTCGTCCAGGTACGGATAGGGTTTCTGCCAGTAGCGTGGGTTTCGCCGCAGCATGACATGGTCGTTCTTCACCCACTCCGCCAGCGTGTATGGGCCGCTCGCCACGGGGTGGTCCCAAAAGCTCTTGCCCTGAGCCGTGAGCTGCTTTGCGGACACGATCGAGGCCGCGTACAGCGACGCGTACGCCAGAAACGACGCCGACGGCTTCTTCAGCGTCACGACGAGCGTGTGGGGGTCGGTGGCGACGGCGTGGTCGATGAGCGCAAAATTGTCCTCGAAGTTGGAGTCCTTCGAGCCGGCCCGCTCCAGCGCGACCCTGGCGTCGTCGGCCGTGAGCGGCGTCCCGTCCGAAAACGTCACCCCATCGCGGATGTGCAGCACCCATGTTTTCCCGTCTGCGCTGATCTTCCAGCTGTCGGCCGCGTCGGGCTCGATCGTCGTTCCGTCCTTGCCGGGCCGCACCAGCTGATCGTACACGTGCAGCATCGTCCAAATGGACATGTTGTCGAAGGGCACAATGGGGTCGAAGCTCGTCACGTCGCTGTCGGCCAGGCTCATGCGCACGGTGCCGCCGGCCTTGGGCGCGGATAACACCGGGATCGCACCCAGGGCCACCACGAGGCAACTGCTGAGCACGATCCGGTAGAACCCTGTCCAACGCATGACCCGTCCCCCCCTTTGGCGTTGTCCTCCGGCGCAGTGTTGATCCTGGGTACGCCGTTGCGGGGGACGGGTCCTGCGCAAGGCGTGCGTGTTTCGGCACGGATGCCCGTCGCCACAGGGCGCCGCGGGCGGGCGTCCTGGCGGCGCCGCGCGCGACCTATCCCTGAGCCGGCGGGCCCCGGCGGCCCGCATGAAGGGGTCCGGGGACAAAAATCGAAATTCCGACGGAGACGCCGGCCGTCAGCTGGGATCCGCAAGCCCGAGACGCGCGAGCGCGCGGACAGGATGGATCTCGCTGCGGCCATTATTATTGCGGAGGTGCGGTGTGAGACCGAGGGTCTTTGTCAGCCAGCCGATCCCCGAACCCGCCCTGGACATGCTGCGCGAGGTCGCCGAAGTGAGCGTGTTCCCGCGTCTCGACCGCAACATGAGCGAAGATGAGTGGATCATGGCCGCGCAGCGCTCAGATTACCTCTTTGTGATGGGCGGGAACATCATCACCGCGAACGTCATCAAGGCGAACCCGAAGCTCAAAGGCATCGCCATGGTGCACCGCCGGCTGCCGGTCAACAATTCGATCGACCTCGATACGGCGCGCGCGCTCGGCGTGCCGGTGATCTTTCAGTATCCGTGGGAACCGGTGTACGACCGGATCGCCGAGGCGACGTGCGACTTGACCATCGCCATGATCCTCGACCTCGCCTACCGGATGTCGGACGCCGACCGCTACACGCGCTCCGGCCGGACGCTGCAGGAGCACACGATGGCCCTCATGGGCATCGGCGTGACGGGGAAAATCGCCGGGCTCCTCGGCCTCGGCATCGTTGCGCGCAAGATGGTGCCGCGCCTCCGCGCGCTGCGCATGCAGGTGCTGTACACGAAGCGGACACGGCTCGCGGCGGAGGAGGAGCGCGAGATCGGCATCGAGTGGGCCACGCAAACCGACATCCTGAAGCGCAGCGATTTCGTGTGCCTGGAGTACGACTACAACCCGAACAATCACAAGATCATCGGCGAGCGCGAGTTTGCCATGATGAAGCCGACCGCGTACTTCGTCAATACGGCGCGTGGCCGGCTGGTCGACGAGCCCGCGCTGGTGCGCGCGCTGCAAAACCGCACCATCGCCGGCGCCGGGCTGGACGTCTTCTGGCACGAGCCGCCGGGGTCGCCCGAGATGGCGCCGAGCCCGGAGTTCTTCAAGTTGGACAGCGTCACGCTGGCGCCGCACAACGGGGGCGCCACGTGGGACGCGCGCGCAGAGCTGACGAAGGCGACGGCGCGGCAGATCATCGCGCTGATCCAGGGCGAGCGTCCCGAAGGCCTGGTCCTGGACTAGCATCGTGGAATCGATCGACGTTCACTTCCACGTGGTCCCGCCGCGCTTCGTCGACGCGGTGCGGCGCGGGACGTTTGCGGACGTCGTCGAGCTGCGACGCGACGGCGACGCGGAGCGGATGGTGTACCATGCGCCGCCGGACGTCGTCCTGGAGCCGGGCACGACACTGCCGCGGCATCTCTACGACGAGCAGATGATCCTGGGTGCGCTCGACCGGCGCGGGCTGGACGCGGCCGCGCTGGGCCCGTCGCCCGAAGAATTCTACTACTGGGCGCCGCCCGCGATCGGGGCCCGGATCGCGGCGACGCAGAACGACGGGATGGCGGAACTCGTGCGCTCGCAGCCCGACCGATTCGTCGGCCTTGCCACGCTGCCGATGCAGGATCCCGCCCAGGCCGCCGCCGAGCTCACCCGCGCGGTCACCGAGCTGGGGCTGCGCGGCGCCGAGATCTGTACCCACGTCAACGGCCGCGATCTGGACGATGCGGGCCTGCGGCCTGTGTACGCGGCGGCCGAGCGGCTCGGCGCCCCCCTATTTCTGCACCCGCAGAACTGGGGCGACATGCGGCGGTTCGAGGACTATGCGCTGTGGAATCTCGCCGGCTTTCCGCTGGAGACGGCGCTTGCGGCATCGCGCCTCATCCTGGGGGGCGTGTTCGAGGCGTTCCCCCGGCTCCGCGTGATCCTGGCGCACGGCGGTGGGTATCTGCCGTACCAGGTAGGGCGCCTCGACCACGGCTACGCCGTGCGGCGCGAGGTCAACGAACGGCTGCCCCGTCGACCGAGCGACTACCTCACGAATCTCTACTGTGACAGCCTGACGCACAATCCGATGTCCCTGCGGTTTTTGCTGGACCGCATGGGCGACGGCCACGTCGTCATCGGAAGCGATTATCCGTTCAACATGGGGGACGAACGGCCGGTGGAAACCGTGCGGGCCCAACGGCTGCCCCGGGAGACGGAGGCGAAGGTTCTGGCGAAGAACTTGGCCGGACTGCTGGGCCTCGGCTGAGCCGTCGGAGACGGTCCCTCGGCATCGGCCGGATACTGCACGTCCCATCACGGTCGGGGGGGTATCGAATGCGGAGAACGTCGGTCGTATCGGTGGCCACGCTGGTGGCGCTCGCGCTTCCCGCCTTGCTGCTGGCGGGGAGCGGCACTGCCGCGAATTCTGCCCCGGCGGGGTTCCCGACGGGGTCCGTCACGCTCACGATGTTCGGGAGCGACGAGGCGCCCTCGTTCCAGGTCGAGGAGCAGCTGATCGGGGAGTGGCAGAAGCTGCACCCGAACGTCACGGTGCAGGCGCAGCAGGCGCCGCTCGGGCCCTCGTTCGAGAAGTTGTCGACCCAATTGCCGACAGGCGGCGGGCCGACGCTGTTCGCCGTCTTCGAACCGTGGATCGAGGGCTTCTCCCCGTACATGGCGCCCGCGATCCCCGCGGCGTTCGGTGTCGGCACGGTGAAGCAGATCTACGATCTGTATCTCCCGCACTCGCTCGACGCGCAGAGCCGGCAGGGCCAGATCTACTGCCTCCCGAGCGCCGCGCCCGCGTGGAGCCTCCTGGTCAACAAGGCGGAGTTTACGGAGGCGGGGCTGAGGATCCCTCAGGATATCCCGCATACGTGGACGCAGGTCGCCGCGCTGCAGAAAAAGCTGACCAAGTATGATGCAAGCGGGCAGCTCAGCCGCCGGGGCTTCGGGATCCGCTATACCGCGGGCCCGCAGTGGTACGCGATGCTGTTCGTGGCCTCGATCGAGTCGCAGGGCGCGTCCGTGCTGGACAAGGACGGCAACCCCCTCCTGACCTCGCCCGCCGCCGCCAACGCCATGCGCATCTTCCAGGAAACCGCCGTCGCGCCCACCATCACCAAGGACGTCCAGACGTCCCCCTACCAGGACTTCGCCGACGGGCTCGACGTCATGTCCTACGGCGGCGCCAACGCCGTCAGCTTCGCCGAACGCCTCAACCCCGACCTCAAGGGCAACATCTACGTCGCCCAACTCCCGAGCCTCTCCGGCCGGCCCGGCGGCTCGCCCAAGTACTCGTTCGACTTCTGTGTCAACAAGAGCGCCTCCGCCGACGAGCAGTTCGCGGCGTGGAGCCTCATCGACTACATGACGAGCCACGGCGTGCTGCGCTGGACGAAGACCGGCGGCGTCTCGCCGCGCAAGAACTTCTTCGACGCCCCCGAGGTCCGGAGCACGCCGTTCATCGACGTCTTCAAGAACGAGTTGATCCACGCGCAGCCGTTGCCGCAGACCAAGCACTGGGGCCAGCTGCAGGGGGCCATCCAGAACGGCGTCCAAAAGGTCGTGTTCAAGAACGAAGCCATCCCGCAGGCGCTCCAGGAGATGCAGCAAGAGTACCTGCAGGCGATCGGCAAGTGACCGCGGCGAGCACGAGCGCGCTCTGGGCGCGCCGCAGAACATCGGTTCGCAGACCATCGACCCATCCGCGCGGGCCCTTGGGCGCGCCGGAAATCGCCACGCGCTGCGGAGGTGCAGGACATGCGAACAGTGTCGCTCGTAAGGGTCACACGCATCGTGGGGCTTGCGCTGGGGGCCGTCCTCTTCGCGGGCGGCGGCCTCGTCGCGAATTCGGCGCCGGCGGGGTTCCCGACGGGCAGCGTCACGATCACGATGTTCGGCAGCGACGAGGAGCCGCAGTTTAAGCTGGAGGAAGACCTGATCGCGGAGTGGCAAAAGCTGCACCCGAACGTCACGGTGCAGGCGCAGCAGGCGCCGCTCGGGCCGGCGTTCCAGAAACTGTCGACCCAATTGCCGACGGGCGGCGGACCGACCATCTTCTCCGTCTTCGAGCCGTGGATCGAGGGCTTCTCCTCCTACATGGCGCCCGCGAACCCGACCGCGTTTGGCCTCGCCGGCACGCAGCAGATCTACGATCTGTATCTCCCGCACTCGCTCGACGCGCAGAGCCGGCAGGGCCAGATCTACTGCCTCCCGAGCGCCGCGCCGTCCTGGAGCCTCCTGGTCAACCGGCCGAAGTTCACCGCCGCCGGCCTTCGCATACCGCAGGACGTCCCGCACACCTGGACCCAGGTCGTCGCGCTGCAGAAGAAGCTGACGAAGTATGATGCCAACGGCCATCTCGTCCAGCGCGGCTTCGGCGTTCGGTACACCGCGGGCCCGCAGTGGTACGCGATGCTGTTCGTGGCCTCGATCGAGTCGCAGGGCGCGTCCGTGCTGGACAAGGACGGCAACCCCCTCCTGACCTCGCCCGCCGCCGCCAACGCCATGCGCATCTTCCAGGAAACCGCCGTCGCGCCCACCATCACCAAGGACGTCCAGACGTCCCCCTACCAGGACTTCGCCGACGGGCTCGACGTCATGTCCTACGGCGGCGCCAACGCCGTCAGCTTCGCCGAACGCCTCAACCCCGACCTCAAGGGCAACATCTACGTCGCCCAACTCCCGAGCCTCTCCGGCCGGCCCGGCGGCTCGCCCAAGTACTCGTTCGACTTCTGTGTCAACAAGAGCGCCTCCGCCGACGAGCAGTTCGCGGCGTGGAGCCTCATCGACTACATGACGAGCCACGGCGTGCTGCGCTGGACGAAGACCGGCGGCGTCTCGCCGCGCAAGAACTTCTTCGACGCCCCCGAGGTCCGGAGCACGCCGTTCATCGACGTCTTCAAGAACGAGTTGATCCACGCGCAGCCGTTGCCGCAGACCAAGCACTGGGGCCAGCTGCAGGGGGCCATCCAGAACGGCGTCCAAAAGGTCGTGTTCAAGAACGAAGCCATCCCGCAGGCGCTCCAGGAGATGCAGCAAGAGTACCTGCAGGCGATCGGCAAATAGGAGGCGGCCGCCGTTCGCACCGGCACGTCCGGGATGTTCCAGGGGTCGCGAAGCCGCGCCGCGGCGCCGAGACTCATGCGCAGCCATGGGTCGGCCCGGCCCGCCCCCGGCGCCGCATGGCCGGCACCCGGCTGGATCACGCGGGCCCGGCGCCGCTGGTTCGGGCCCACCCAACCGTGGTGGGGCGTCGTCTTCGCGCTGCCGATCCTCGCGCTACTCGTGTGCTTCAAATTCTGGCCGATGGCGTACGCCGCGTGGCTGAGCCTGACCAACGCCACCCTCACGGACCGGGGCGGGCACTTCATCGGCATCCACAACTACGCCCGGCTGGCCCGCGACACGACCTTCATCGGCGCCCTCCTGACCACGGGGCGCTACGTCGGTGCGACTATCGCCGTGTCGATGGTCCTCGGGCTCGCCCTCGCGGTCCTGCTCAATCAAAAGGTCCCGGCCCGGGGCCTCTTTCGCACGCTGATTTTCCTTCCGGCCGTCGTGCCGATCATCGTCGTGCCGATTCTGTGGCAGTTTCTGTTCAACCCGTACGGGTTGGTCAACGACGCGCTCAAGGTGCTGGGCCTGCAGCCCGTGAACTGGCTGCTGTCGCCGCAGGGCGCGGTGGGCGCCCTGGTGGTCGCCACCGCATGGCGCCTCACCCCGCTCTGCATGGTCATCTACCTGGCGGGCCTGCAGTCGATCCCCGGCGAGTTGTACGAGGCGGCGAAGGTCGACGGCGCGGGCGCCCCGCGGCGATTCCGGTCGATCACGCTGCCGATGCTCAAGCCGACGTTCCTCGTCGTGGTCGTGTTTGCGATCACGCTGACCGTCCAGAATTTCGTGCTGGCGCTCGTCATGACCGGCGGGGGTCCCGACAACGCCAGCACCACGTTGTCGCTGTTCGTCTACCAGACCGGCTTCATCGGCTTCCAGATGGGGTACGCGTCCGCGGCCGCGCTCGTCATGTTGTTGATCATCGTCGCCTTCACGATGGCGAGCCTGCGCGCGTTCAGGACCGAGGAGTGACACGGCGATGAACGTGGGAACCGCCGCCGTCCGTCCGTCACCGCGCAGGGCGGCCGCCCGCATGCGGACGCAGGCCACCACGGCTGCGCTCCTCCTCCTCCTGACCGGCGTCACCATCGTCTTTCTCATGCCGATCGTGTGGATGGTATCCACGTCCCTGAAGTCGAACCAGCACGTGTTCGACCTGCCGATCCAGTGGTTCCCGCGGCAACCGCTCTGGAGCAACTACCCGGCCGCGTACACGACGGTCCACTTCACGCGCTATTTCATGAACAGCGCCATCGTAACGGCGAGCGTCACCGTCCTCAACGTCCTGCTGTCGGCCCTCGCCGGCTACGGCCTCGCGAAGTACCGCTTCGTCGGCCGCCACGTCCTGCTGGTCCTCATCCTCGCCACGCTGATGCTGCCGCTCGAGGTGATCATGGTGCCCCTCTACCTGACGGTGCAGCGGCTGGGGTGGCTCAACAGCTACCAGGGCATGATCGTGCCCGTGGCCGCGAACGCCCTCGGCGTGCTGATGATGCGGCAGTACTTCCTCTCGCTGCCCGATGACCTGATCGCCGCGGCGCGCATCGACGGCGCCGGCCACGTGAGCACCTTCCTCCGCATCGGCGTGCCGCTGGCCTGGCCGGCGCTCCTCACGGTCGCGATCCTGATCTTTCAGTCGACGTGGGACGACTTTGTCTGGCCGTTCCTCATCATCAGCAACACGGCAAAGGCGACGGTCCCGCTCGCCGTGCAGACGTTTCAGTCGGCCGAGACGTCGAACTTCCCCATGTTGATGGCCGTGTCGTCCATCGCGTCCGTGCCGCTCACGGTGCTCTTCTTCGTGTTCCAGCGCCAGATCATCGGCGGCGTCGCGACCACGGGGATGCGGCACTGATGCTGCGGTACACGGCGCTCGTGCTCCATCGGGACACGACCAGCGAGGATCAGAAGCTCCAGATGCTGCGGGGGCTCGCCTTCCTGCGCATGGAGTGTGCCGGAGTCCGCGCCGGCGACTACGGCGACGATCTCTTCGGCGGCTCGAGGCCGTTGCTCGCGGTGCCGCCGTGGAAGCGCACGCCGCGCTGGCGGGCCCGCTCGGAAGGGCCTCCGAGCAACTACGATGCCGCGGTCCATCTCGACTTCGACGACGATGCCGCGCTGGCGCGCTGCCTCGCCGACGAGAACGGCCGCGCCGTCGCCCGCTTCACCGCGTCCGTCACGGTGCCCGAGCTGACCGCGCGTATCCGCTGGCGGTACGGCGGCGAGCCGCGCATCCGCCGCGGGCTGGTCCGCCACACGGCCCTGTTCGTCTGGACCGGCGAGGCAGATGCGGGCGCGCGGGCGCGCGCCCTCGACGCGGCCCGGGCCCTGGGAGAAACCCCGGGCGTCGTGTCCGCAGCGGCCGGCGAGAATGTCGGCGGACCCGCGGCCAACTTCGACTGGACCCTCGACATCCTGGTGGAGGACCAAGCGGCCGCCCGGGACCTGATCGAAGGCCGGCACTATGCGGAGGCGATGCGGGTCATCGCGCCCGCGACCAAGTACGAATGGACGGCGCGGGTGACCCACGTGATGCGGGGTTACTAGAAGGGCTCATGACGATCTCACCGGTCCTCCGGCGGGTCGTCCTGTGGCGCTGGAACGAGGCGGCCACCTCGGACCAGCGCCTCCGGGCGAAAGAGGGGCTCGCCTACATCAGCTACGCGAGCCGCGTCGATGCCGTGGATTTCGGCATAGACCTCGGCCTCTCGGGGAGCGCGAACTACGAGCTCGCGCTGCTACGGGATCATCGCGACAAGGCGTCGTGGGACGAGTACAATCGGGATCCTCACCATTACCGCGTCGGCGGCTTCATCGACACGATCACCCGCGAGGAGATCACGGCCCGCGCCGATTACGTCTACAAGGGACCGGCATCGGTCCGGGGACGGGTGCGTCACCTGGCGCTCTACACCTGGCGGGACGCCATCGACGCGCGGCAGAAGCAGGAGGCGCGCCGTATGCTCGCGGCCCTACGCGCCGACTGCGACACTGCCGACACGCTCGAAGTCGCCGACGATCTCGGGTGGGCGAAGATGGGACGAGCCGACCTCGTGCTCGAGGTTCACTTCGCCGACGAGCGCGGCGCGGGCGCCTTCCTGGCGCATCCGGCGTACCGCGAGGCCGCGGCCCGGCTCGCCGGGCTCACGCGCCCGGAGCGAACCGCCGTCATCCAGCACCGGATGAAGGCGGGGTGAGTTAGCGCGAGGCGGGCAGAGGCGCGGTGGCGGCCGCCTACGGACCGCGCATGATGTGCGACAGCCGCGCCGTCCACTCGTACTTCGTCGCGGTGGCGACCGCTTCCATGGCGCAGGCGTACTCCGGACTTCCCAGCAGGCGCTCCGCCGCGGCGCGGTCCGGCACCTGCACGTCCATGATCCAGTCATAGTCGCTCGGCAACTGCCCCACGTTGTGACCGATCGTCACCGCCTCCACACCGGGAGCGTCGCCGAGCGTTGAAGCGGCGCCGATCGCGCGCCGCTTGGCTTCCTCCGATACGTCGTCGGCCCACACGAACATCGCGACGTGCTTGACGTGGCCCCGCTGGGTCGGCGGCGCGCCCTCGAAGTACCAGTCCACGCGGGCCGTGAGCTCGTCCCACGACACCTTCCCGTTGAACGCCGAGGCGGCCTGGTGGGCGGGGTGCGGGCTGTATTGCCGGTAGGCCGCCCAGTCGTCGAAGTCCAGGTGGAGCGCCACGTCGTAGTTGGCGGGCGGTCCGTTCGTCCCGCGGCGCCAGACCGGCGCGGTCTCAAACGGCGGCGCCCGGTCGAATCGCCGGGAGCCGCCAAAAAGATCCTCGCCGTAGTCGCCCCACCGCACCATGGGGCACTCCATGCGCAGGTAGGCGAGGCCCTGCAGCATCTCCGCCTGCAATGCGGGGGTGGTGGTGTCGCGCAGCCGCCAGATCACGGAATGACGCAGCATCGCGGTCGTATTTTCGCGCCGGCGGTCGGCACGCCTGCACAAGGTACCCGCGGGGCCTGCCCCGCTGCGGTGTGTCCGAGCCCGCGTGGTTGCTCGCGCACACAGGGAGATGGCTGCCGATCACCGAACGTCGTGTGGAGCCTGACTCGCGGTCGATCGCTCGGCCGCGGCCGGTGAAACAGGCGGCTCACCGGGAAAGGGGTGCGAACGTGGCCGAGGTGAAGGTTGGTCAGACGAACCTGGTAGCACCCGGAACAGCCACGGTGGTGTCCGTGGAAGGGAAATCGATCGCCCTCTTCAATGTGGGTGGAACACTGTACGCCACCGCGAACGAGTGCACGCACGTCGGAGGCCCTCTCGGGAACGGTCGCCTCGACGGGACCGTCGTGACGTGCCCGTGGCACGGGAGCCAGTTCGACGTGACGTCCGGCCAGATGTTGAAAGGCCCGGCCCGGAGACCCGTGGCCGGGTATCGGGTGCGCGTCGAGGGGACCGACGTCTTCGTGGCGCTCGATTAAGACGTATACATCGCGGTCGTCGAACACCCGCTTCGGGCAGGCCCGTCCGGCTTGCGCCTGCCTGTGAGCGACGGAGCACGACCTCAGCAGCCCCGCCCCTACTCGCGAAAGCGCCGTCCCCGCCTGGCGTGCACGCGCGCCGGCACCGTCGCAGACGGCGCGGCCAGCGCGCCGCCGGTGGTGCCGGCGACTCCGGCCAGGACCAGCACGGTGCCGGCCCAAAACCACGCATCCAGCCGTTCCCCGAACAGCGTCGCCGCGAGCCCGACGCCTACCAATGGCTGGAGATACTGGAGCGCGGCGACGATCCTTGCCGGCAGACGGGTCAGCGCCCGGAACCAGATCCACAAGCCCACAACCGTTACGAGCACCGCTAAATACAGCACGACGCCGATGCCCTGCGCCGTGGCATGCACCCGTGCGTGCCCGAGCTCCCATACCGAGACCGGCACGAGCGCGCACGCCCCCGCGAGGGAGGTCAGCGCCGCGACCGTGACCACGGAGTACGCCGCGGCGAACGGCACGCTCAGCACGTAGTACAGCGCGACCGCCAGCGCGGAGCACACCATGAGGACGTCGCCCCGAACGCTTGCGGCGGCCGCCGCCGCGGCCAGGTGGCGGGGGTCGCCGGCGGTGACGAGCGCCACCCCCGCGAACGCGACCGCGAGGCCGAGCGCCTGGTACGGCCGCACCGGCTGGCGCAGGCGGGCGGCCGCGAACGCCACGACAAAGACAGGAATCAGCGCGGAAATGACCGTCGCCACGGACGCGGAGGTTTCGCGCACGCCGAGCGTCTGGGCGACCTGCCCACAGACGATGCCGAGGATGCCGAGGCCCGCGACCGCGCCGAGCGTCCGCGGCGGCGGGAGTGGCCGGCCGCGAAGCAGCACCACGAAGAACGGCGCCGCGACGACGTACCGCAAGGCCGTCAGGGTGAGCGGCGGGAAATCGCGCAGGCCCAGCTTCGTCAGCGGCACGCTGCCGCCCCAGATGACCGCGAGGAGCACCAGGACTCCGAGCGACGCCGGCGTCACGCGGTCACCCGGCGTGGGACCTCCCCGCGACGCCTCGGGCCGATCCGCCGTCGAACGCCGGCCCGCGTGAATCAGAGCGCGGTCGGATTGTTCTGCGCCCCGTCCACCGGTATGTTGGCACCGTTGATCCACCGCGCACGCGGCGACAGCACGAACGTCACCACGTCGGCCACTTCGTCCGCGGTGCCGAGACGCCCCCACGGGAACTCCCGCTCGACAAACGCCTCGTACCGCGCCGCCTGCTGCTGGCGGAAACGGTCCCAGCCGCCGCCCGGGAACAGGATCGAGCCCGGGCTGACGGTGTTGATGCGAATCCGCCGGGGCGCGAGATCCCGGGCCAACGCGCCCGCCATGAAGATCTCCGCGGCCTTGGCCGCGCCGTACTGCGCCCGGGGGCCCGGCTTCGATCCGGAGATCGACGCGACGATCACGATGCTGCACTCGCCCGGCGCGCGCATGTGGGGGACCGTCGCGCGGATCGCGCGAATGGCGTGCCCCACGTTGAGATCAAACGTGCGCACCCAATCCTCCGCGGTGGAGTCCAGCGTTCCCCCTCCGACGGCGCCGCCGACGTTGGCGACCAGGTGATGGATCTCGCCAAACTCCGCCACGGTGGCCTCGATCAGGGGCTCGAGGGTACCGGCCACGGTCACGTCCGCAACGCCCCCTCGGATCCGCACCCCGGGCGCGCTCAAGTCTGCGGTCGCCTGCTCGACATCCTCAGGCGTGCGGGCGCAGAAGCTGACGTGACATCCTTCGGCGGCCAGGGCACGACAGATTGCCCGGCCGATGCCCCGGGTGCCGCCGGTAACGAAGGCGACGTGCCCCCTCAGTCCGAGATTCACGGGGCGCTGCTCCGAGGGTTCCTCACGCGAACCGACTTCGACCTCAACCGAGCTGGCGCCTACCGGCGGGGTAACGCGGTGAACCCCGTGGTTTATCTTTCGCCGGCCCGTGCCGGCGCGCGGAGTCCGTCGCGGTTGCGTGCCGGTCAGGTCGGGCAGGTGGGCGCGAAGGCGCCATGCAATATCAGCGTGGCGATCGAGCTTCGTTCCGGTTGCTTGCTACGAGGCCGCCGGCCCACAACGCGCTTCGAACCGATCACACTCCGGAGGTGCTGCATGCCGCTCTATGTGAAGGGCGCCGAGATGAAGAGCGATACGGTCACGACGCAGTACACGCAGATGTCGACGAAACTCGTCCGCGGCAACGAGAGTACCCTCATGCTGGCAACGCGGCCCGGCGGATATCACTCGCGCCCCCACAAACACGATACGGAGCAGATGAACTACGTCATCGACGGCGAGATCTGGGTGTTCGTGGAAGACCAGTTCTTCCTCGTGAAGGCCGGGGATTTCTACCGCATCCCGCGGAACGCGGTCCATTGGGGGTGGATCACGTCGGACCAGCCCTGCACAATTCTCGAGGTCTTTGCCCCCGCCTACGTCTCAAGCGCGCACCACAACGTGGCCGGGCTGTTCGGGGACGGCGAGCAGCCGCGACCGATTCCCGATATCGAGACCGAGTACGTCTCCGACGAGTACCGGAAAATCGAGCGGCAACTGCCGATTCAGAAGACATAACCTCAGGATCGGACGAGTCCATCCAAGGGGGCCGCGGCCAGCGCCTCTGCGAGAGCGTCGACCAGCGCATGGAACTCGCGCGTGCGGCGCACCTGGCTCGCGCGGGGTCGCCCGAGCGGAACCGGCACGTCCCGCCGAATCCTGCCGGGACGGGGGGACATCAGGAGGACACGGTCGGCGAGGAGTACGGCCTCCTCGATCTGATGCGTGACGAACAGGACGGTCTTCCTCCGATGCGACCAAATGCGCAGCAGCTCCAGCTGCATGGCCTCCCGCGTGAGCATGTCCAGGGCGCTGAACGGCTCGTCCATCAGGAGCACGTCCGGATCGACGGCGAGCGCGCGGGCGAGGTTGACGCGCTGGCGCATGCCGCCGGAGAGCTGGTGCGGATAGGCCCGCTCGAACCCGGCGAGACCGACCAGGTTGACGAGGTCCTGAACAATCCGGTCGGCGCCGGCCTTGCCGCGGCGGCGGACCTCCAGCCCAAACGCGACATTCGCCTGCACGGTCCGCCACGGGAACAAGGAATCGCTCTGGAACACCATGGCAACGCGACGGTCGACGCCCGTGAGCCGGCGGCCCGCGATCGTCATCGTGCCTTCGTATGAAGGTTGGAGGCCGCTAAGACACCGCAGGATCGTCGTCTTGCCGCAGCCGCTCTGCCCGACGAGCGCCACGAACTCCCCAGGCTGCACCTCGAAGCTCACCCGGTCGAGCACCGCGAGCGGGGCGCCGTTGTCGCGCGCAAACGTGACGCTCAGGTTCTCGACGCGCAGGCTCATGTCCGGGGCATCACACGACGGACTGCGTCCGCCACGGCGCCATGCGCCGCTCGAGGAACCTGATCACGGTCGTCACGCCGATCCCCATGACCGCGAGCACGATGATGCCGACGAACAACAACGGCGTGTTGAACACCTGGCCCGCGTTCGAGATCATCAGGCCGACGCCCTTGCTCGCCCCGCCGAACAGCTCCGCCACGAAAATCCCGATCACGCCGCGCCCGACCCCGATCCGCGCACCGGAAAGGATGAACGACAACGCCCACGGCACCATGACCTTACGAAGCATGTCCCCGCGGGTCGCCCCGAAGCTGGTGGCCACCTCCACCAACGATCGATCGGTCGAGCGGATGCCGGCAATCGTCCCGATCGTGACGGGAAAGACGACCAGCAAGGCGATGATGATGGTCTTGGACCAGAGGCCGATGCCGAACCAGATGATCAACAGCGGCGTCAGGGCCACGAGCGGCGCCGTGTACGCTGCGGAGACCCACGGGTCCACGTAGTCCGCAATCTTCTGGTTGGCGCCGAGCAGCACGCCGAGCAGCACGCCGCCGACGAACCCGATGACGGAGCCCACGGCAAAGTAGGACAGGCTGACGAGCACGTCGTTGAGCAACTCGCCGCTACGCGCGACCTGAATCGCGGCAAGGAGCACCGCATACGGCGTGGGGAGAAACAAGGGGTTGGCCACCACATACTTGGCGAGCAGGATCCATGCAATGACGCCGAGGACGCCGCTGACCACGAGGCGGCTCACCCCGGCGACCGGCGTCGCCATGCGGGCCGCGGTCGCGGGACGCGCGCCTGGCCTCGCCACGACCATGACGCCGGTGGAACCTTACTTCCCCGCCTGAGCGAGCGCTTGATTGAGGTAGCTGAGGTCAAAATAGCTGAGCGCGTTGGCGCCTTTGGGCAGCTGTCCCAGGCTGGTCAAGATGTCCACCACGCCCTGCATCGACCGCTGGCTGGGCACGAGGTCCCAGCTCAACAGAAACGTTTGGGTCTTGAAGAACTGGTCGTACGTCTGGCTCACGACCGCGGGATCGGTCTTGCCGATGTCCGCGATCATCTTCACGACCTCGGCCTTGTTCGCGGGGTTGGCGGCGTACCGAAACCCGAGCACCATCGCCTTCAGGGTGGCGACGGCGGCGTCGTGATGGGCCGCCGCCCAGTTCGTGTTCGTGATGACGCCGGCAAACACCGCGGGAATGTCGTAGAGTCCGCCGAGATCGGTGAAGCCGTTCTTGCGCGCCAGCAGATCGTACGGGGCCGTGAGAATCGCGGCCCCAACCGCGCCCTGCGTCAGCGCCGCGTACCTTGCCGCCAGGCCGCCTCCGGCGATCAGGTTATACTCGCCCTCTTTCACGCCGTGCGCCGCCAGCAACTGCCGGATGAGCGCGACGCTCACCTCCGGCGCCACCGTCCAGTGCGAGATCGTCTTGCCCCGCAGATCCGCGTACGACTTGCTTCCCTTCGCCGCGAAGAGATCGTACGGATACCGGTCCGTGAGCGACGCGACCACCCTGACCGGCGCACCGTGGGCGGCCCCGTTGATCGCGATGCTCACCTCGGGGATACCCATGTCGAGCGCGCGCCCGGCGACCGCGCGCACCAGGTTGTCGTCGGGCCCGATGACGGTTTGGCTCAATTGGACGCCTTGCTGGGCAAAGAAGCCCTTGTCCTGCGCGACCACGAGGGGCGCGTAGTACATCGTCGAGGTGGTGCCCACGACCCCGAAGCGGACCGTGTAACGCGGCTGCTGCGGGCGCGCCGTGCCGATCGCGCCGGCGACCATCGCCGCAACCACGAGCAACGCCATCAGAGGCCGTACGATCATATGCTTGGCCATATCCATCTCCTCCCCCGAGAGTCCACGCCCAGCCGGGCTGTTCGTGGTGACCGCTTCCCGTGCATCGCTGCGCGCGGTGGCGCGGCGGCACTCCTCTCCTACGTCGCCGCCGCGCGGTCCTCGGCCGCACACGCGCGTGCGGCCGTCTCGACGGCTTCGAGGATCTTCTTGTAGCCGGTGCACCGGCACAGATTGCCGTGGAGGTAGGCCTTGATCACTTCGACGGACGGCCGTGGATGGTCGTTCAGAAGCGCCCTGGTGATCATGACCATCCCGGGCGTACAGAAGCCGCACTGGAGCGCTCCGGCGTCGACAAAGGCCTGCTGAATCGGATGCAGACGCCCGTCCCGGGCCAGGCCCTCGCACGTCTCCACGGTCTTGCCGTGAACCTCCAGCGCGAGATACGTGCACGCGCTCACGGGCATGCCGTCCACGAGCACCGTGCAGGCTCCGCACACCTGCACGTCGCAGGCGCGCTTGGCGCCCGTCAAGCCCAGGTCGTTCCGCAGAAAGTCGAGCAAGGTGCGGTGGACCGGCACCACCGCCTGCAGGCGCCGGCCGTTGAGCCGGCACTCGATCGAGGCGAGATCGCGCGCGACGTCGCTAGTCGGTTGCACTGATGCCTCCTCCCCTGGCGGGCGCGGCGTGGTCCCGCGCCGCCACAGCGGCGCGCCGCATGAGCGCGACGCCCAGCTGGCGCTTATACCCGGCCGAACCGTACAGGTCGTCGACCGGTTCGCACGCCCGCCCGACGGCGTCGAGTGCGGCGTCCAACGCCCGCTCGAACGCCCGGCCGCGCAACGGAGCGCCCGCCAGCGCGCGCTCCGCCTCGCCGACTCGGACCGGCACCGGCCCCAGGCAGCCCACGGCCACCCTGGCCTCCGCGACGGTCGATCCATCTGCCGCCGGCAGGAGGGCGACGCCCACGCCGACGGACGGCCGTTCGAGAAACGCCGCCTTTTGATACGCGGCGCCGGCGTTCGGCGGAAGTTCGGGGACCTCGATGTCCAGCAGCAACTCGTCGGGATGCAGGCACGTCGTGTAGGCGTCCCGGAGAAGTTCCGCGATGCCGACGACCCGCCGCCCGCGCGCGCTGCCGAGCGTCGCCGTCGCCTCGTGCAGCAGCAGGACCGTCGCGACGTCGGAGTGGGGCTCCGCAAAGCAGAGGTTGCCGCCCACGGTGCCGACCGCGCGGACGCGGACGTTCGCCAAGTGCCGCTCCATGGAGGCCAGCATCGGCGCCCGCGCCGCGACGACGGCCGAGTGCTCCACGGCGCGGTGCGTGGTGGTGGCTCCGATGCGCAGGCGGCGTGTTTCCTCGTCGAAGCGGATCCCGCTGAGCCCGAGCGGCTTGATGTTCACCAGGTGGCGATAGTGCAGCAAGCCCTGCTTCATTGCCAAGAGCAGTTCGGTGCCGCCCGCGTACGCGCGGGCCTCCTCGCCGAGGTCGGCCAGCAGGTTCGAGGCGTCGGCCACGGTGGCGGGGTCATGGAGCCGAAACGGCTGGAGCACGTGCCCTCCTGGGTTACCGCAGTTCGCTCACCAGAAACTCATGGCCGTCGAGGATGCCACGTCCGTCGATCGCAAACCGCGCACCGCGCAGGCCGAGATCGAGGTGGAGCTGCGCCCGGTTTCGTCCACCCATGTCGGCGTTCGAGCCAAAGGCGATGACGATCCCCGCGTACACGCTTCGCATCTCCGCGCCGCCCTGATGGTACGCCTCGTATCGCTCGAGCGCGTCCCACCGGCTCCGCGGGTCGCATCCCCAGCCGACATGGGAAATGCGGTCCGCATCGGTGCCCTGTCCGCGGGCAAGGTGATCGCGGATCAGCACCGCATCGAGCCCCCCGTCGACGCGCGTGATGCGCCCACCCTCGATGGTGAGGTGCACCGTATCGTGCACGTAGCGGCTGCCGGCGAAGTCCCCCGGGGCCAAGACCAGCGTTCCGTGCGCGGTCTGTTCGTCGGGCGCCACCGCGGCGAGGGCCGTCGGCCAATGATCCCAGCGGCCGGGCGCCTCCGCGAAGCCGTACTGGGTGAAGACGGGCGTGGCGCCTCTCCCGACCGCCAGGTCCGTGGCGCCGCCTCTGGTCACGCGGTACTGCGCGCCGTCCGCGAGCACCCGCGCGCTGGCCTGCACGCGGCGCTGATTGTCCTCGGTCGGAAACAGGCGCTGCAGCTCCTCGATGGGCTCGCGCACGCGCAGCATTCGCATCCCGCGGGACAGCATCTCGACCTGCCGCTCGGAATGCAGGAATCCGCGCGAGCTCAGATCCACCACGAACTCCATGTGCTTCATCAGCTCGATGATGTGCTGGTACGGCACAGGCCGTTCCGCGACGCGCGTCGAGATTTGATCGGGCGTCCCCTCCACCGTGGGGACGACCACCTGCGCGATCTCCACGCCCAACGAGAGCGCGGCCCCAAAGCACGCTGCGACGTAGTTGGGATTCGTCGACGGGTCGGAGATGATGAGCGCGCGCTCGGTCCGTTGCAGGCGGCAAAGCGCAAATTCTTCCCGGAACAGCACAAGCGCCTCAGCGGCGACGAGCGACGATACCGGGAACTGGACCATTCCCAACGACTACTCTCCTACCGCGAGGCGGCCGCGACGATCAAGCCGTTCTGCGCAAGCGCAGAGGGCTCCTCGTGCGCGCGCCACACCGCCACGCCCTCGTGCGGCGGCGCACCCCTCGGTGGTCATGGGGCTCGCCGTTCCCTGAGCGCGCGCAAGACCTTCTCCGGCGTGATTGGAAGCGACGTCACCCGCGTTCCGATCGCGTCTGCGACGGCATTGGCAATAGCCGCGGCGGTCGGGTCCATACAGATCTCGCCGACGCCCTTCGCCCCGTAGGGTCCGATCGGATCACGGTGTTGCAGCATCACGGTGACCAGTTCGGGCGCGTCCTCGGCGCGCGGGATCCGGTAGTCGAACGCGTACGGGTTGAGCACCTGACCGTCCCGGCAGACGACCTCCTCAAGGAGGGCGAAGCCGAGCCCCATGACCATCCCGCCCTCCATCTGGCCTTCCACGATGAGCGGATTGACGGCGCGGCCGATTTCCTGGGCGTTCACCAGGCGCAACACGCGCACGTCACCCGTGTCCAGATCGACCTCGACCTCCGCCACCTGCGTCGAATATTCAAACGTCTGGAGCTCGCCCCGGGCCTCTGCGTTCATGGGCACGGCACGACCGCGGTGACGCCCCACTCCGATCGGCTGCTCGCCTTCCCCGCGCATCGCATGGTGGACCACCTCGGCGATCGCCAGCGCACGCCCCGGCGCTCCGCGCACGAACAGCTTGCCCTGGGCACAGTCGACGTCCTGAGGATCGGCCTCGAGCATCCGCGCCGCGACGCCGACCAGCTTCTGGCGCAGGTCGAGTGCTCCCGCCCGCACGGCGTTGCCGACGGAGTACATCGTGCGGCTGGCCGACGCGCCGTAGTCTTCCGGGACGGCGTCCGTGCTCTTGATCCCGATCGCGATCGCGGCCCGGGGCAGCCCGAGCGCTTCCGCCACGATCTGGCTCAGCGCGGTGTCGATGCCCTGCCCCACGTCGGCGGCGGCAGAGATCACCGTAACCGTCCCGTCGGGGTTGGCCTTGACGAAGGCCGTCGCTGTGTCCACGCCCGCCACGGCCGGTCCCCCCAAGCCGTGATGCGCGGTCGCGATACCGATCCCGCGCCGCTTCCGGCCGTCCGTGCCGCTCGGCGTGCGTGCGTCGGCCCGACGCGCCTCCCAGCCGCTCGCCTCCGCGGCCGCCCGAATCGTCTCGCACACCGTCACGCTGTGCCGATCCGGGCTCAGCACCTGGCCGGTGCAGGTGACCGCGCCTGGGCGCCACCCATTTCGCAGCCGGATCTCCACCGGGTCGAGACTGAGCGCCTTCGCCGCCTCGTCGATGAGGCTCTCCCGGGCGAAGGCGACCTGGGGGCTGCCGAAGCCTCGGAACGAGCCGCTCATGACGTTGTGGGTGAACACGCACCGCGCGTCGACCGACACGTTCGAAACGTTGTAGGGCCCTTCCACCAAGACCGACGCGTACACCGAGACCATGGCCGACATCGAGTTGTACGCGCCCGTGTCCAGCCACAGGCCGGCATCGATGAAGACCAAGGCGCCGTCGCGCTCCGCGCCGAGCGCCATGTCGATGTCGAACGGCGTCTTGCACGTCGCCGCGAAGAACTCTTCCTCCCGGCTGTAGACGCCTTTGACGGGCCGCCCGGTCTTCTTGGACAGCAGCGCGCAGTACGGCTCGATCGTGACCTCGCCTTTGCCGCCAAAATCCCCGCCGGCGGGCACATACACGGCGGTCACCCGGTTCGTCGGCAGCTGCAGCAGCTCGGCCAGCTGCGTGATCGTCCGGAACGGCTTCCCGGTCGAGCTCCACAATGTGACGCGGTCGGTCGCCGCATCGTAGTTCACCACGGCGCCGTGCGGCTCCATCGAGAAATGCTCCATCCGTTGGGTGCGAAAACGATCTTGGACCACCACGGCCGCCCTCGGCCGGGCGGCCGCCGTATCCCCCTTCCGCACCCGGAAGTGAGTCACGACGTTACCCTGATCCCGAACCGTCCACCGTTGCAGCCAGGGCACGACGGGGAGGCTCGCGGTCTCGGGATGCACGAGCGGCGCGTCCTGCCGCCGTGCGTCGTCCAGCGAAAATGCGCCCGGCAGGTCCTCGTACGTAACATCAATGAGCTCCACGGCGCGCCGCGCCGTCGCCTCGTCGATCGCCGCCACCGCCGCCACCACGTCCGCGACGGTGCGGGCTGTTTCACGGGCGAACAAGCTCCGTGCCACGAACCCCATACCGGTCCGCGGCATGCCCGGCACGTCCGCGGCGGTCAGGACCGCCTCCACCCCCGGCAACTGCCGCGCAGCCGACACGTCGATGCCCGTGATGCGCGCAGGCGCTTGCTCGCTGTACCGCAGCTGGCAGTGCAGCATACCGGGCACGCTGAGATCCGTCGCAAATCGAGCCTGGCCCGTCACGAAGGCGGCGGCATCGATGCGCGGAATCCGCGCGCCAAGGACGGCATACTCCGGCAGTGGATGTGTCGCCTCAGCCATGCCGAGCTCCCTTCGTGGCGGGCAGCACCCGCGACGCGTGCGATCGCGCTTCCAAGCCCAAGGAACGACCGGCGCCCCGCCGCCTCACGAGGCGATCCGCAGCTCCCGCTGCAACGCGTCCGCGAACTGCGTCATCATCTCGTCCGCCTTGTGTTGGATAACGCCCGCCCCGAGGGCACCGAGCTTCCCTCCAACACTAGCATCAGCCACGATTACCAAGCGCGACCCGCTCTCCGTCCGCTCCAGTTCGAGCTCCAGCGTGGCCCGGAGCACGCTCCCGATCAGCGCATCCCTCCCCGTGGCCTGGGCCCGCAGGCGCCGCCGCTCCACGGTCTCCAGCACCGTGATAGCCAGCGGGAATTCCACCTTGAACGGCCCAAGACGCTGACTCACCCGGGCTTCGTACCGTTCGTACGGCACGATCGTGCGTGCGTCCGTGCACCCGGGAAGACACCGCGCTACACGGCTGACGTCCCAGAGGAAGGGCCAGACGTGTTCCGGATCGAGCGGTATGTGGACTTCTTTCGTGAGGCGCGTCATGGAAAAGTTCGCTATCCAGAGTTACCGCGGAGGGTGGGGAAATCCCTCCGGTCCCGCTTTCTCGGCGTGGGCGAAGACCACGCGGGCCCGGTCGCCCACGATGTCAAACGCGGTGCCGAAGTCTCGGGACAACTCGCGAACCCAGTCGAGCACCCGCCGCGCCGCGTCCCCCGTTGCGAGCTGAGGGAAGCCCTCCGCGTCGAGGATCGCCGGCACGAGCGTCACCGCCGGTCGCGGGCCGAGCGCCAGCTGGACGATAACCGATTCCGGGGCCATGAACGGCCGCGGGTCCTCGAAGAGGAAGTTGCCGGCACTGTATACGATCGCGCGGCCCCGGTAGGCCTCGATCGGATGGAGCGAGTGGGAGTGATGGCCGAACACGAGGGCCGCACCGGCATCGATCAGCGCATGACCGAGCGGCCGCTGGTATTCGGCGAGGCGCCCGGTCGCCGGGCACAGCCAATGCTCGGGGACGCCCCAGTGGATGCCGACGATTACCGTCCGGCCGCCGGCGCTCAGTTGCGCCACACGGTCGCAGACCCGCTGCTGGTCCACCGGCGCCGCGCGGGTGCGCACGACCGGCATCGTGCCCGGCTGCTCCGGCGTCAGGCTCAGGTCGGGCTCGAGGGACCAGATCACTTCGATCGGCGCGATCCCGGCCTTCCCCGGCCGTGCCGCCGACTCGATGGGAAGCGTGCAGGCGACGCTGATCAGGGCCACCTCGACCCCGCCGGCGCGGAGGCGCGCGGGCGCAAGCGCCTCTTCCAAGTCACCGCCGGCCCCGCAGCTGCTGATCCCGGCCTCCCGGCACGCCGCGATCGTATCGTGCAACGCCCCGGAGGATCGCGCCCTGGACGTGGCGTGCGGGCCCGGCACGCTCCTCGCGGTGCTCTCGCCTCGGGTCCGGTTGACCGTCGGGCTCGACGTGACGGTCGCGATGCTGCAGCAGGCCCGCGCCCGGCTTTCCGGCACCGCCGCCCGGCTCGTGCGAGGCGTGGCCGAGCACCTGCCGTTTGCGGACGGGTCCTTTTCGCTTGTGACCTGCACCTCGGCGATCCACCACTTCGGCGACGCCTCGGAGGTGCTGGGGGACATGGCGCGCGTCTGCGCGCCGGGCGGCCGGATGGTGATCGCGGACCTCGTCGGCGCGGAAGACGAGGCCGTGCGCACGCGGCAAAACGCCATCGAGCGGACGCGCGATCCCGCGCACGTCGAGCTACGCAGCCCGCGCGGGCTCCTCGCGCTGCTTCGGGGGGCGGGCGTCGAACCTCGGGAAACCGCCGAAGGCGTCGAGCCGCGCGAGCTCGACGAATGGTGCCGGATCGCCAATACCCCGCCGGACGTTGCCCGTCGGGTCCGGGAGACGCTCCTGGCCTCGCAGCCCGGGAACCTGGCCGGCATGTCCCCGGTCGTCGTGGACGGGCAGGTCCGCTTCACTCACCGGTGGGCCGTGATCGTCGCCGATCGACGCTGAACCCCCGTCCCCACATCGCGTGCGCCTATGGCACCGCCGTGATTTCCCGCCGGCGTCCCCTCGTGAGGCCGCAGCGGCCCACCCGGACTCCGGGGGCGTGCGGTCACTGCGCGGTGTATCCCCCGTCGATGACCAACGCGGAACCCATCGCCAGGATCGAGTCGTCGGACGCCAGGAACAACGCCGCCCGCGCGACCTCCTCCGGTTTGGCAAACCGTCCGATGGGGCGCGCCTGCTCCGACCGGCGACGCGCCTCCGCGGGATCCGGGGATGCCGCGAGCACCTGCGCGGCGAACGGCGTGTCGGTCACCCCCGGACAGATCGCGTTCACCCGGATGTTGAACGGCGCACAGTCGATGGCCATTTGCTTGGTGAGAATCAGGAGGCCGCCTTTCGAGGCGCAATAGGGCGCCGATCGAGGACTCCCCACGAAGCTCACCGTCGAGCCGGCGTTGATGATGCTGCCGCCGCCGGCGCCCTTCATATGCGGAATGGCGTACTTGGAGCACAGGAAGACGCTCTTGAGGTTGACGTCCATGACCAGGTCCCAGTCGTCCTCGGAGATCTCTTCCACGCCGCCGAGCCGCACAATGCCGGCATTGTTGTAGAGGATGTCGAGCCGTCCGAACGCGTGGACCGCGGCGTCGACCATGGCCCGCGCCTGGGCGGCAACCGTCACATCGGTTCGCACAAAGATCGCATCCCCGCCGGCGTCCCGGATTTCGCCGGCGATCGCCTCCCCGCCGCGGGCATCGATGTCGGCGACCGTGATTTTGGCACCTTCCTGAGCAAAGAGCAGCGCTCCCGCCCGCCCGATGCCCGAGGCCGCACCCGTGATGATCGCCACCTTGCCGTCGAGCCGTCGCCCTCCACTCCCCGCCACCGTCGCCCCCTCCTTCTCGCGGATGCGTCTCACGCTACAGCCGTCGCAGCAGCTCCATGTGCGCCTCAAACACCCGGTCATTGTGGCCGGCATCCGGGTTCACGTTCGGCGAGACAAATACGGGCGGGGTCAGGCCGCGCGATGCCAGGCGCCGCGCGACTTCCGCGACCACGGTCATGGTCACGATGACGACGGCCACCGTCGACGCGGCCGAGACCGGGTGCGCCCAGCCGTCGACGGTGACCAGCGCGTCTTCCGGCGGCACGCAGTTGTCGATAACGACGTCGGCCAAGTCTCCGAGTTTGCGGCCCGACGAATGCGTGGCTTTGGCGACACGCTGATTGGCGACGCTGGTGACCGCCACGACGATCGCCCCCCGTGCCTTGCCGTACAGCGCCATCTCCACGGGCGCGGCGTTCAGCCCGCCGTGGGAAAAGATCCACATCGTATCGGCGGAGGTCACATGAAAGCTCCGCATGAGGTGCTCGATGTAGCCTTCGCGGCGCTCGATCCAGAGCAGTTCCCGCGCCCCTCCGGGGCCCGTCGCGCCGTGCCACAACAGGCGGGGATCGATGATCGGCACGAACCCCGGGAACGAGCCGTAGCGTGGGAAGATGTCCATGATCGGCAGGATGGAGTGGCCGCTTCCGAACAGGTAGACGGCCCGGCCGCCGGCAATCGAGGCCGTCATCGAATCCGCGGCCTGCTCGATGGCCGGACCCTGCGTCCGGCCGATCGTCTGCGCCACTGAAAGAATCTTGTCGATATACGTCAGCATGGTCTCCTCCTCTACGCCCTATCTCGACCGCAGGCCCCGATGAACGAGCGCCGCGGCGCCGAGGAAACTCGCGCGGGCGCCGAGCGCGGATCGCCGGATCGGCACCTGCCGCGCGAGCGGCTGCGCGTATGTCCGGATCGCGGTACGGAGCGGCGCGAGCGGGAACCGGCCCGACTGCATCACCCCGCCGCCGACGATGACGACGTCCGGGTCGAGCATGCTCACCACGTCGGCGACCGCAACGCCGATGAGCCGGGCCGCGTCGTCGATGAGCGCCCGCGCGCGGCGGTTTCCTCGACGCGCCTCGGACACGAGATCATGGACACTCGCTCCGGGAATGCGCGATTGCCTCATGCGGCGCAGGATCGCCGGCCCGGCCACCGCCGACTCCAGAGCGCCGACCCGCGAGGCCGCCGCGTCGCCGTCCGTTCGGCCCGCCCACCAGCCCACGGAGCCGGCGGCGCCGTGCGCCCCCGTCCAGAAATGGCCGTTCATCATGAACCCGAGGCCGATGCCGGTTCCGATCGTGAGGAACGCCGCGGACCGGACCTTGCGCGCCGCCCCGAGCCAGGTCTCGCCGACCAAGGACGTCAGCCGATCATCCCCTACGACCGCGCGGAGCCCCGTGGCCCCCGTCAGGTAGGCGCCGAGGGGTACCCGGCGCCACCCCGGAAGGTTCGGCGCCCAGACCGTCCCATCGGCCCGCACCGCCCCGGGCACGGCCACGCCGAGGCCGGTGATCGTTGCGCGGGCCGGCGCGGCGCGCCGCAGCAACAGCACCAGCTCAACGATCTGCCGTAGGACCCGCTCTCCACCGAGCGGGTTCGCGGGAACCATGCGGGACACGTGGACCTCGCCCCGCGGCCCGACCAGTCCGGCGAGGATCTTTGTCCCGCCGACGTCCACCGCGACCGCCACGCGTCGTCCCGTCCCGGCCCCCACGCGCCGCTACTTCGCGAATTGGTTGTAGAACCGCATACGCAGCGGTTCGGCGACCATGAAGGCCTGCGCGTACCGCACGCCGGCCTGGCACCCGCGCACGCGCGCCAAGGAAGTGTAAAAGTCCCGGTAGGGAAACGCCGCCAGATTTTCCCGTGCCAGGGCATACGCGTCCATCGCCTCGAGCCACTGATCATACGTGTCGCTGATGTCCTCGTAGTGTTGGGGCCGGAAGTCCACCGGATCTTCCCAGTTCTCGGGGAACCACACCTCGCTCACGGCCCACGCGGGCCGCGTACGCTGCACGCCGGGCAGGGCGGCGAAGAAGCAGCCGTCCATCACGAGCTCGTGGGCGGTACGGTGATCCTTGTGCCAGCTCCCCTTCCAGTGTGTGAACACCAGGTCCGGGCGGAACTCGCGGAGCAGGTCGCAGATCGCCAGCTTGGCCTCGTCGTCGTCCGGCAGATGCGTGTCCTCGTACTCCAGCACCCGCACGGTCGCCCCGAGCACTAAGGCCGAGCGCTCCGCCTCGCTCTTCTTCTGGCCCGCGTAGGCCCCGGTGCGCCCGCCGACGCGGTATCCGCGCTCGCCGAGCGTCATGTGCACAATCGTGATCTCGCTGCCCTGACGGCGGAGTTTGGCCAGCACGCCCCCGGCCGTGGCCTCCGCATCGAACGCATGCGCCCCAAAGGCGACCACGCGCGATACCACCCGGCACACCTCCTTGCGCCGATTTGTCATCCGCGCAGTCCGCTCATGATGACGCCGCGAATGTACGCGCGCTGTGCGAACGCGAAGACGACGATGGTCGGCAGCGATACCAAGAGCGCCGCCGCCATCAACCACTCCATGTGCGGCACGCCCGCCCCGCCGGACCCGCCGCCGTAGAACGTCTTGAAGAAGCTGAGCCCGAGCGAGACGGGGAACTTCGGAATGCTGCTGAGGTAGATGAGCGGCCCAAAAAAGTCGTTCCACCGGCTGACAAAGGAGATCACGGCCACGGTGGTGACGGCCGCTCGGGACAGCGGCATCAGGATCCGCCAGTAGAACGTCATCGGCCCCGCGCCGTCGATCGTGGCGGCATCTCGAAGATCCAACGGGATGGTGAGGAAGAACTGCCGCAGCAGGAAGATGCTGAACGCGCTGTCCGCGAGGAACGCGGGTACGATGAAGGGTTTGTACGTGTCGAGCCAGCCGAGGTAGCGAAACACAATGTACATCGGAATCACGGTGACCTGCGACGGGATCATCAGCGTCGCGAGAACGATCAGGAACAGCAGGTTGCGCAGCGGGAAGCGGAAGAACGCGAAGCCGTAGGCGACGAGCGAGCACGAAAGGATCGTCCCCACGACCGGCACGATCGTGATCACGAGCGTGTTCACGAAGAACCGGTCGAACGGCACCGTCCCGCTCCACGCCTCCGCGTAGTTACCCCAGGCGAACGGCCGGGGGATCGCCTCCGGCGGGAACGCGAAGACCTGGCCCGCCGTCTTGAGCGAGGTAGAGACGGCCCACAGGATCGGCAGCAGCACGACCGCCGCGCCCGCGGCGACCAATGTGTAGTATGCGACCGGGCCCGCCCCCGCAGCCGCGTAGCGAGGCCGCGGCCCGCGGCGCACACGCGTGAGCGGGGCGGCGAGCCCGCTCATCCGGGAGTGGCCCCGCCCTCGTAGTAGACCCAGCGCTGCATCAGGCGAAACTGCACCCAGGTGAAGGCCAGCAGGAGGACCAGCATCACCCAGGCCATGGCGGCCGCGTACCCCATCTGGAAGTACTGGAAGCCGTTGCGGTAGAGATACAGCACATAGACCAACGTGGAATCGGCCGGGCCGCCGTTCGTCACGATGTACGCGGGGGTGAAGACCTGAAAGGATGCGATCACCCCGAGGACGAGGTTGAAGAAAATCACCGGCGACAGCAGCGGCAGCGTCACGTGCCACAGGCGCCGTCCCCGCGACGCGCCGTCCAGCGCCGCGGCCTCGTGGAGCTCCTCGGGGATCCCCTGCAGCCCCGCAAGGAAGATGAGCATGCGGTTTCCCCCGATGGTCCAGAGGCCCATCAGCACGAGCGACGGGAGCGCCCACGTTGTGCTCTCCAGCCACGCCACCGGCGGCAACCCCAGCCGCGAGAGCAGGTAGTTGAGCAGGCCGAAGTGCGTGTTCAACAGCCACGTCCAGATGATCGCCGTCGCGACGGTGGGCATCAACTCGGGCAGGTAGAACAACGCCCGAAAGACGGACACCGCCGGGACGCGCCGGTTCAACAGCAGCGCGAGCGTGAGGGAACCGGCCAGGGACAGCGGCACCGTGAGCAGCGTGTACGCCAGCGTGTTCCGAAGGGCGGTCCAGAACAGCGGATCGCGCCACAGATTCGCGAAGTTGGCGAGCCCCACGTACTGTGGCGCCGTGAGAATGTCCCACTTCGTCAGGCTCAATCCCAGGGAGATCGCCATGGGGCCCGCGGTGAACGCGAGAAACCCCAGGCCCCACGGCAGGATCAGCAGGAAGCCCGTCAGCGCCTCGCGCCGCGCTCGCGGCGTCATCTCGGGCGCGCCCGTCCGGGACGCGCAGGCGACGGCACGGCGGCGCGCGTCAGTGTTGGAGCAGCGCGTTGATCTTGCTGCACGCCTCGCCCGTCGCGGCGGCAGGCGACTTCTGGCCGGTCCAGACCAGGTCCATCTCGCTCCCGAGCGTGTCCACCATCTCCGCCCAGTGGGTTGTCCGCGGGTCGAGGCGGCCGTACGCGAGCGCGTCCACGAAGACCTTACGGTGCAGCGGCACCTTCCCCGGCGCCAGGAACTGCGGCGACAGCGCCGCCGCGCGGAGCGCGGGAATGATCAGCCCCAGGTGGGCCAGCTCCATCGTGTTGTCCGGCTGCGACAGGAATCGGATGAGCGTCCAGGCCTGATCGGGATGCGGCGCTTTGGCGGGAATCGCGTAGGCCCCGGTGGCGACGCGCGTGGACTGGATCGTGCCCTTGGGCAGCGGCGCCACGTCCCATGCGAACGTCTTGATCGCGCTTCCGGTCACGACGATGTCCCAGTAGCCGCTGGCCATCATGCCGATCTTCCCGTTGGCGAACAGGTTGGTCTGCTGCGCCTGCGACGGCAGAATGCCGGCGTGCTGCTTCAGGATCAGGTCCTGCAGAAACGTGATCCCCCGGACCGCGGCGGGCCGATCGAGGCGGCAGCTCGTGTTCGTGGGGTCGAGCACGTCGCCTCCGAAGCTGTAGACTACGGGGAACAGCCCGAAGGGCATGTTGACCGGCGCGACCGTGCCCCACTGGACGATGGCGTTCGGGTTGAAGCCCGGCTGGTCCGCGCTCTTGCCGTTGCTGTCGCGCGTCAGCTTCTTCGCCACGGTCAAAAAAGTGTTCCACGTCCACTGGCCCGCGGCGTAGTATTCGTTCGGCGTCTTCAACCCGGCCTGCTTGAACATGTCGGCATTGTAGTAGAGCGCAATCGAGGACGTCTCACGCGGCAGCGCGTACAGCTTCCCGTGGTCGGAGAATTGTTGAATCGCCGTGGGGAAGTACGCGCTCTTCGAGAGGCCGGCCTTCGCCAGGTAGGGATCCATGTCGAGCAGGAAGTGCTTTGCCAGCGCGGCCGGGAACCACGAGTAATGGCCGTAGATCACGTCGGGGTAGTCTCCGCTGGCGGCGATGACCTGGACCTTTTGGAAGTACTCCGGGTCCGAGGAGGCCACGACCGTCTCCAGTTTGACCTTGATGTCCGGATGCGACTGCTCGAACTTGGACACCAGCCCCTGGTAGAGCTTCAGTTCGTTGGCTTCGCCCTGCCAGACCATCCGGATCGTGGTGACCTTCTGCGCCTGCGCCGGTGATCCGCCACCGAGCGTCCACATCGTGCCGGCGAGGGCCGCAATCACAAGCACGCCGATCCACTTGCTGCGCATTCGATCCCCTCCTTCCGCAAACCGCGCCCAGCATACAAGCCAGCGTTTGTCCACGGACGTGCGTCGATGGCATCCCCCCTCACGCGCCTAGAGTGCGTCATCGCATTGGTTCGGCAAGGGTTGGTGCCGGGCGGACCTGCCCTCCGCTCCACGCACCGACGCCTGACCAATGCCGTGCCTTCGCTTCGTTTGCAGCGCAAGTCAGGTGACGCCGCGCAGTTGTGAGCATCGCGGGCGTCGAACGCCCGCTCCGGCCAGGCCCGCCCGACACGTTTACCTCGTCGCACATACGAGACGCTGCACTACAGCCGCGGCGCCTTGCGAATCAGCTCGAGCGTCAACTGCATCCGGTCGCCGCGAAGAATGGAGGTCACGAATTCCACGGGCCGGCTGTCCGAATCGAACGTCGTGCGTTCCACCTCGAAGGCCGCGGTCCGTGTGGACGCCCTCAACACCGCGGCGGTCGCGCGCCTCAGGACGACAGGGCGGTATACTTCCTGGGCGCGGACGATCTGGACGCCGTACTCCTGCTCGAGGATCCGGTACAGGGACTCCGTCGCCAGCCGGCTCGCGTCGATGCCGCCGAACCGCGATTCGGGCAAGTACGCGGTCTGGAGCGCCAGCGGCTCGCTGTCCGCGAAGCGGAGGCGCCTGATGGCGATGACGGCCTCGTTCTGGGCCACGTGGAGCGCGTCGCGCACGCGCTCTCCGGCGGAAACCGTGCCGCTCTCCAAGATCCGGGAGGTCGTGGCGAGACCCCGCTGGGCCATTTCCTCCGTGAAGGAGACCAATTCGGACACCACATGGGAGACGCGCGGCGCCGCGACAAAGGTCCCGCGCCCGCGCGCTCGATACAGCAATCCCTCCGCCACGAGCGCCGCTACGGCTTGGCGGACGGTGATGCGGCTGACGCGGTACCGCGTGCACAGCTCGGATTCCGCCGGGATCCGTTGCCCGGGACGCCACGCACCGCCGTTGATCCCAGCGCGCAACACTTCGCGCAGTTGGTAATGGAGCGGCAACGGAGAGGTCCGTGAGATCGTGAGCGTCGGCATCGGCTCGTCCAAGATCAGATTAGCTCATTATATTGTTATGTCATTATTAACATATCCTCCTTGTGCGGCGTCGCCCGCCGCCGCCGCCACACTCCCTCCATCGTGCGGCTCCGGCTGCGTGGGCGCGACGTCGAGGCCCGGCCGGAGCTGATCGGCGATCTCGACGAGGTGCAACGCCTCCTCGAGGCGATCGTCGCCGCCAACCCGACCGCAGGCAGATTCGTTGGGATCCGGCGCGGTCCGGACGGTCGTCTGGATCGCCGCGGTCTCGAGGACGCCGTCCGGCACGGCTTTCGGGTCGTTCGATGGCATCTCGACCGGGAGGAACCGACCAGCGCCCGCGGTGACGCTTGCGGCGTCGCCGTCTGTGGCCGCGGCGTCGCCGCCGCCGAGATGGCCCGGGCGCTCGGTCGGGTGTGACGGCCCTTCGAGCACGGTAGGGATCGGCCCCCGCCGCGGCGGACCTAAATATGCATGCGGACGTTTCTCGCCTCGATCCTGGCCGCCGGCTGCATCGTGCTCGGCGCGACGGCCGCGGCTCCGGCGGGGGCGGCGAGTGCCGCACCCGACTACTCGCCGCCCCGGGCGCGTACAACCCCGCGGTCACGCAGGCCAACATCGACCGAACGGCAAACACACCTGAGTTCCACCTTCGCAGCGACGTCGACCGCGGATGGATCACCACAGTGCAAAGGAGCCTGACGTGACCGACGACAGTGCGAAGCTCGTAGCCGTCGGTGAGGCGATCGACAGCCTCTGCACGATCGAAATCACGGGACGCGGCGTCGTGGGCGCCCTCGCCGGCGCCGCCCGCGCGGCGCAGACAGGGCCGATGTGTCTGCGGGCGGCGCAGGAGCTCGCCCGGCGCGTTCAGCCGGGCGACACGGTCGTCATCGCCACCGGCCTGCCCACGTATCCGTGGTTCTTCGGGGAGCAGGACGGTCCCATCGGCGCGGCGACGCTCGCCCGCGCGTTGGTCCTCGGGCTCGCCGCGCGGCCCGTGATCGTCACGGAGGCGATCCACGTCGACATGTGCCGCGCAGCCGTGCGGGGCGCGGGGCTGTATGCCCGCGGCCTCGAAGACGCGCTCCGGTTGCCCACGACGGTCGGTGTGGTCGAGTTCCCGACCGACCCCGAGCGCGCCGAGCGCGAGGCGGCCCACCTGCTCGAGCGGCTGCGCCCCAAGGCCCTGATCGCGATCGAACGTCCGGGCGCGAACGAGCACGGCCACTACCACGCGGCCAAAGGCTATCGTCTGACCGAGCACTGCGCCAAGGTCGACGGCCTGTTTGCGCGCGGGAAGGCGGCCGGCGTCTATACGGTCGGCATCGGGGACGGCGGGAACGAGCTCGGCTGCGCCGTGATCAAGGACGCGGTGATGGCGACGGTCCCGTACGGGGCCAAGTGCCAGTGCCCCTGCGGCGGCAGCGTCGTCCCGGCGTTCGTACCGGACCAACTCATCATCGCGGCGATCTCCAACTGGGGAGCCTACGGCATCGAGGCGGCGCTGGGCCTGGTGCTGGAGCGGGAGCTTGTGCACGATCGCGATCTCGATCGCCGCGTGCACGAGCTGTGCGCAGCCGCCGAGGCGAACAACAACGGTCCCGGCCTCCTCGACCCCGGGACCGACGCCGTGCCCACAGAAGTGCACGGCGACTTCGTGAGGCTGCTCGGGTTCATGATTCAGAGCGGCATCGATTTCGGCCGCCTGTACAAGGAACCGCGGTACCCGTGGCTCCGCCGCGTAGAGACACCGTCCGGGCGATCGCCGGCTCCGAGGGAGGACACCCCGCGATGACCCAGCCCACCTACACCGCCGACGATCTGCGCGCGCGCATCGCCGCCCTTCCGCGCGTGCGGCTCGGATTTCTCCCGACGCCGATCCAGCGCTGCGCCCACCTCTCCGCGGATCTCGGGGTGGACCTGTGGGTGAAGCGCGACGATCTCACCGGGCCGGCGTTCGGCGGCAATAAGATGCGCAACCTGGAATGGCGCATGGCCGAGGCGCAGGCGTCGGGCGCCGATATCTTGGTGTTCGGCGTGGAGGCGACGTCCAACTCCGCGCGGCAGACGACCGCCGCGGCGAACATGCTCGGGCTGCCGCTCGTGCTCGTGCTCCGCGGCCACCCCGACACGGACGTCCAGGGCAATCTCTTGTGCGACCTCGTGCTCGGCGCGGAGGTACGGCTGCTCGATCTGCCGAGCTATCACGATCTCGGCCGCGCCGTCGCCGAGGTGGTCGACGAGCTCCGTGCGCAGGGGCGGCGGCCGTGGAGCCTCAATCACGGCAAGATGTTCGAGGTCGGCGCCGCCCTGGCGACGGTCGAAAACTTCCTCGAGATCCTGGACTTGCTCGCGCCGCATGGCCGCCGCCCGGAAGCGATCTACATCTCCTCGGGCGGCAAGGGGCTGGCCGGCCTCGCCCTGGCCAAAAAGGCGCTGGGGTTGGCCGTGCGCGTGGTCGGGGTGTCGTGCACGAGCAACGAGGACCCCTGGCAGTACGCGTCGGACACCGCGAACGCGGCGGCGGCGCTGCTCGATCTCGCCGTCACGGTGTCCCCGCAGGAGATCGAGGCCACGTACGATTACATCGGTCCGGGCTACGGCATCCCGACGCCCGACGGGATGGATGCGATCCTCGCGTTCGCGCGCCGGGAGGCGATCGTGCTCGATCCGGTGTACACGGGCAAGGCGGCCGCGGGCCTCCTGGACCACATCCGCCGGGGGATCGTGCCCCAGGGCGCCACGGTGGTCTTCATTCACACAGGCGGCCAGCCGGCGTTGTTTACGCAGAGTGAGGCGATCGTCCGCCATATCCAGGCGCGGCGCGCCGGCGCCGCGCGGGCCACGGAGGCGCGTGCGTGAGGATTCGCGCAGGGGTTGCGCTCCTCGCGGTCCTCGTCGGAGCGGTGCTCCTGCTCGCTCCGATGGTGGAGGCGCAGGGCGATCGCACGCTCACCTACGCGCAGAGCGTCCCGGTGACGGCGATGGACACGGCAGGGCCGTCGATCGGGACCGTGTACCCCGCGGGCTATGAAGCAATGTACCTCGTCTACGACAATCTTGTGGCGTTCAATGAGCGGATGGCAATCGTGCCGCAGTTGGCGACGGCCTGGTCGGTCTCCAAGGATGGGTTGACATGGACCTTTAAGCTCCGGCGGGGCGTTGTGTTCCAGGACGGCACCCCCTTCAACGCGGACGCGGTCGTGTTCCACATCACGCGGCAGATCGACCCCACCGTCAATCCGTCGAATCGCCCCCTGTGGGATCCCATCGCCGGTGCCCGCAAGGTCGACGACTCGACCGTGGCGATTACGACCAAGCAGCCTTTCGGTGCGCTGCTCAACACCCTGGCCCATGCCTCCGGCGGCATCGTGAGCCCCGCCGCCGTCCGGCGGCTGGGCGACGGGTTTGCCCGCGCCCCCGTCGGGGCGGGACCCTACGCCGTTGAGCGGCTCGAGACAGGCAGCGAGCTCGCCCTCCGCCGCTTCGACCGCTACTGGGGCGGGACCCCGGGGTATGCCCGCGTCGTCCTGCGCCACGTTCCCGATCCCACCACCCGGATCGCGCTCCTGCAGGCCGGGCAGGCCGACGTCATCAACGCGGTCCCCCCGGAGAGCGTCCCGCAGCTCCAAGCCGCGCCGGACGTCGAGGTCATCGCGCGGCCGGCGCTTCGCACGTTTGGGTTTGCCTTCAACCTCAACCGGCCGATGTTCCAGGATGTGCGCGTGCGGCAGGCCTTCAGCCTGGCGATCAACCGCCCGGCCGTCATCAGCGCCATCTTCAAGGGGTTCGCGACCCAGATCGACTCGCCGCTCTCTCGGTTGACGACCGGGCACGCGGCGGCCGGCCAGCTGACGTACGACGTGAGCAGGGCCAAAACGCTGCTCGCCGAGGCCGGGTGGAAGCCCGGGCCCGACGGCGTCCTGCGGCGGGACGGGGCGCCCTTTGACATCTCGGTGCTGACGCCGGTTGGGCTGTTCCCCAAGGACATCGAGGTGACGCAGGCGTTTCAGGACTTCCTCCGCGCGGTTGGCGTGCGCGCGTCGATCAACCGTGTCGAACCCGCCGCGTTTTGGGACTACCTCCGCGTGCCGCCGGACCGCCTGCGGTGGGATATGGCGCTCTTCGGCTTCAACCCGTCGAACGGCGACGGCGCCTATCACCTCGCGTCGTTGTTCGAGAGCAACCCGAGTCGCAGCGAGCCCCCAAAGGTCTGGAACTTCGCGTGGTACTCGAACCCCAAGGTGGACGCGTGGCTCCATCAAGCGGACACCACGGTCGTTCCGGCGCAGCGAACCCGTCTGCTGGCGCAGGCCCAGCGCGCGATCTGGGCCGATGCCCCGTACGTGTGGCTCTACGCGGAGAACGCCATCGTCGCGAAGCGCAAGGCCGTCAAAGACGTGCAGGTCCTGCCGATCGTGTTCACGATTCTCCGAAACGCGAAGCCGTAGCCCGCCCGGGGCACGGGGTGCCGTGCCCGAGAACGTGGCGCTCTTTACCGTCCGCCGCCTCAGCCTGCTCGTCCCGCAAGCGCTCGGGATCGTCACCCTGATTTTCGTGCTCTTCCGGCTCGTCCCGGGCGATCCGGCCGTGATTGTGGCCGGACCAAACTCTACCGCGGCGCAGGTCAACGCGATCCGGCACGAGCTCGGGCTCGACCGGCCGCTCTACGCGCAATACGGCCGGTTCGTCCGCGATCTCTCGCGCGGAGACATGGGCACCTCCCTCAGCCTGCGGCTTCCCGTGACGACCGTGATCCTGGCCCGGCTGCCGGCGACGCTCGTCCTCATGGTCGCCAGCCTGGCCGTCACGGTCGCGCTGGCGATCTCGAGCGGTGTGCTCTCGGCCGTTCGGCCGCACGGGGTAGTCGCGCAGGCCGTGACGGCGGCCTCGGCGCTCGCCCTCTCGATCCCCAACTTTCTCCTCGGCATGATCTTGATCGAATACCTGGCGGTGCGGCTGCGTCTCTTGCCGCCGGCCGGCACGGGCGGTCCGGCCTTTGTCGTCATGCCGACGCTGGCCGTCGCCGCACGGCTCATCGCCCTCGTGAGCCGCACCACGCGGGCGAGCATCCTGGAGACGCTCGGCGACGATTACGTCCGCACCGCGCGCGCCAAGGGTCTGGCCGCGAGAACGGTGTTGTATCGGCACGCGCTCAAATCCGCGATGGTGCCGGTCGTCACCATGATCGGGCTGCAGGCGGGGTACCTGCTCGGCGGCTCGGTCGTCGTGGAGACGCTCTTTGCGTACCAGGGGTTGGGCCAAGCCATGATCACGGCGGTCTCCCTGCGCGACTATTTTCTTGTCCAGGGCATCACGGTCGTCTACGTGGTCGGGTTTCTCCTGGTGAATCTCGGGGTCGACCTGTCGTACGCGTTCTTCGACCCCCGTGTGAGGTTTACATGAGCGCCACGGCGGGCAGGCGGCTCACGCGGGTGTTGCGCGCGCCGGTGACGGCAGCCGGGACCATCCTCGTGGCCGCATACCTCATGCTCGGCGCGGGCGGTCCCTGGACCGCCCCCTATGACCCGGACGCGCAGGACCTTGGAGCCGCCCTCCAGCCTCCGTCGCCGCGGCACTGGCTCGGCACGGACGATCTGGGGCGGGACCTGGCCAGCCGGGTGATCGTCGCGGCGCGCGTCGACCTTGCCGTCGTCGTCTTGGGCCTGGCCGTTGCGGTCGGGACCGCCCTCCCCGTCGGGCTCGTCGCCGGTTACGCGGGCGGCACGGCCGACCGCGCACTGATGGGCCTCTCCGACGCCGCGCTGACGTTTCCGTCCCTCGTGCTCGCGGTCGTCCTCGTGAGCCTGGTCGGCGCGGGTCTGCGAAGCGTCGTTCTCGCCCTGGGGCTGACGACGGCCCCCGCCCTCGCCCGGCTGATCCGCAGCCTCGTCCTCACCGCGGCCCGCGCAGAGTACGTGGAGGCGGCGCGCGCGCTCGGCGCCGGCGCGCCACGCATGATCTGGCGCCACATCCTTCCCAACATCGCCGGGCGTGTCGCCGTCTACATGACCCTCGCGGGCAGCTACGCCGTGCTCACCATCACGGCGCTGGGTTTCCTCGGTCTCGGGGTGCAGCCCCCGACGGCCGAGTGGGGGAACATGCTCGCGACGACACGGACCTACCTCGCGACGGCGCCGTGGCTGATCGCGGCGCCCGGCGCGGCGATCGTCGTGTTCATTTTCGCGGTAAACGCGGTCGGGGAGGCGCTGCGGGACCTGTTTGATCCGCGCCTCGTGTGGGGCCCCTGACTCGTGCCGCGCGCCGCGGCGGCCCGCCGGGGCGCCGTGCGTGTGCTCAGTCCCCCAGCACGCGGTCGCCCGGGGCCTTGACCCCGGGGCCCACGCCGGCAAACTCCGCGAGCCGTAGGCCGCTCAGCACGGCCGCGGCCGCCGCAAAAGCGGCGGCCAGCGTGATCGCGATGAGCGTCCCGTGCCCGACGCCCCCGTGCTGCGCGGTGAGGCCGAACGCGAGCGCGACGAGCGCGGCGCCCGTTGTCTGGCCGATCAGGCGGGCCGAAGAGATGACACCGCTCGCGTTGCCGCTCCGCGCGCGCGGCACGCTCGCGATGATGGCGCGATTGTTGGGGGACTGGAACAGCCCGAAGCCGAGGCCGCAGAGCGCCATGCGCCACACGATGTCGCGCGCCGCCGGATGCGGCGACAGGAGCGCCACCAGCGCCAGGCCCCCGCTCAAGAGCGCCAGGCCGAGCCCGCCCAGGCCGCCGGCGGGGTAGCGGTCGGCCAGCCGTCCGGCGATGGGCGCGATGGCCGCCACCGCGAGCGGCCACGGCGTCATCAAGAGCCCCGTTTCGACCTGCCCCCGCCCCAGCACGTCCTGAAAATAGAACGGCAGCGACACGAACGCGAGCCCCTGCGCCGTAAACGAGCAGACGGACGTCACCGCGGAGAGCGCGAAGACCGGCCGGCGGAATAGGTCGACCGGAAGCATCGGCGCGGGCAGTGCGAGCTGACGGCGCGCCAGGATGAACCCGAACATCGCCGCCGCCAGAAACTCGGCGGTGATCAACGCGGCGGTCTCTCCGTGGCCGAGCCCGTCGATCGCGGTCACGAGCAATCCGAACGCCGCGGCGCTCACCAGCGCGCTCGCGATGTCGAACCGCTGGGGCGAGCCCGCCGGCCGGGGCAGGGAACGGAGCGACAGAGCCAGCGCAACGAGACCGAGGGGGACATTGATCAAAAACAGCCACTGCCACGACGCGACGGAGAGGATGCCCGCGGCGACCGTCGGGCCGGCGGCCGAAGCCACGGCGACGACCAGCGTGTTGATGCCGAGGCCGCGCCCCAACAGCCGGCGCGGGTAGATGAACCGAATGAGCGCGGTGTTGACGCTCGTGATCCCGGCCGCGCCAAACCCTTGGAGCACGCGGGCTAGGGTCAGCGCGAGGAGCGAATGCGACGTCGCGCACCCGAGCGACGCGAGCGTAAACAGGCCGAGGCCGCTCCAGTAGACGCGGCGGTAGCCAAAGATGTCGCCGAGCGAGGAGAACGGCAGCAGGGAGATCGTGATCGTCAACTGGTACGCGTTGACGACCCAGATCGATGCCGCGGGGCTCGCACCGACGTCTCTGGCGATGGTGGGAAGCGCGATATTGGCGATCGCACTGTCCAGGACCGCCATCGCGACCGCGATGGCAATCGTGAGGATCGCCCAGTAGCGCTGCGGGAGGGGAAGGCCGTCGGTCGCTTCCATTTCGTGGCAGTTGCAAGCTTCGACCCGCGAGCGCCCGCGTTCCTGCGACGCGCCGGCCCGTGAGGGCGCGCCGGCGCCGTGGGTAAACCCTAGGCGGGAGGTGAGCGACCATGGACAAGGCACGCTTTGCCGCCCGATGGCACGAGTTGCGCCGTGAGGTGCAGCGACAGTGGAACCGCGTGACCGATGAGGAACTGGATCGGGTGCACGGCGACCCCGACGTGCTCATCGGCATCTTAATGGAGAAGTACGAGGAGCCGCGTCGAGCGGTTGAGCTTCAGGTTAAGCGCCTGACCGAACGCGCACCGCAGATCGGCGCGAGCTGATCCGGGACGGAACGCGGGCGTATCGGCGGATGATTGTGCGTCCTGTCACCACCATGCTCGGCATCGTCCTCGGCGTGGCGGTCCTGGGCGTCGTGCTGACGCCCGGATCCACCTGGCCGGCGGGGTTGTCCGCCCATCTGCGATCGATTGCCGCGTCCCCCTCGGCCGTGTTCAGCGGCGGTCTGGTCGCGATGGCCGTCGTGCTGGTCGCTCTCGAGATCCTGCGCCAGCGACGCCGCGGGGCGCGTGCCCGGCAGGCCCGGGCGTTCCCGGGGCCGGGGTCCGGCGTGGCCCGGCGGCGAGAATCGCCGGGTCTGCGCGCCCCGAACGTGTCCCCCTCACCGCGACGCGGGTGGGGATGGCTCCAGGCGCTCAGCCATCGCGGCCAACGCGGCGAGCAGCAGTCGCGCCGCGGTGCGGGCGGTCACTTCCGCCCAGTCGTACGGTGGTGACACCTCGACGAGGTCTAAACCGATGATGCGGCACCGCGCCGCGATGGCACGGACGGCGTCGCGGACTTCGGTGTAGCTGAGCCCGCCGGGCTCGGGTGTGCCTGTGCCGGGCGCCGTCGCGATATCGAGCACGTCGATGTCGATGCTGAGGTAGCACGCGGTTTCCGGCGGCAGGACCGCGGCGGCCGCGTCCGGACCGCCCCGACGCAGCTCCGTGGCCGACACCGTCTGGACGCCGTAGCCGGCCGCGGCTTCCAATGGCTCCGCGTACTTTTGCAGGGCGCGGAGGCCGAGCTGCGAGATCCCGGCGACGAACGGCAACTCCGAGACGCGGCGCATGACGTTGCCGTGTCCGAACCGGTTCCCCTGCCGTTCGTCCACAAAGTCTTGATGCGTGTCGAACTGGACGACGTGCACCGGCCCGCGGTCCGCGAACGCCCGCAGCACGGGAAACGTGATCGCGTGATCGCCGCCCACAACAACCGGCAGGCTGCCGTCCGCCAGGATCTCGGCCGCGGCGGCGGTGATCCGGTCCAGGTTATCGGGGATCACCGCCGGCGCAATCTCGACGTCGCCCCAATCGGCCATCGTCACGCCGCGCAGAATCCAGCGACGGAGGTCCAGGTCATACCAGCCGCCCGCGGGCACATCGTCGCGGGAGTGGTAAGACCACCACATCGAGGCGGCGCGGACGGCCGCCGGACCGAATCGCGCGCCCGGTCGCAACGTGGTCCCAAGATCGAACGGCACGCCGAGGAACGCCACGTCCGTCTTGACATCGCGGCTGGGGTCGCGCGGCGGCGCCCCGAAGAACGTCGGGAACCGCGCGCGTGAAACGGCTCCGGTCACCCGTCATGCCTCCTTTCGGCGGTCGGGACGATCGTGGTGCGCTAACGCGGCAGCGCCAGCGCGCCGCACGTCAGGAGCGCCGCGCCGACCGCCGCCCGGATCGAGATCCGGCGCGCCTGCCGCCGCAGCCGCGTGCGCTCCGCTGGGTCCTGGATGCGCTCGACCGTGTCGATGATGTTACGCGCCCCGCGCGCAGCGAGCTGGATTCAGGTCGCCTCCCGCCACTGCAGGACGCCCAGGCCGGCGCCCCAGAACAGCGGCAGCAGCACAAGACGCCACCATCGATCCACGCCCATGTCGACGAACACCGCCAGCAGCGCGAGGCTCAGGCCGAGCAGGGCGATGCCGATCGCGAGGCGCTTCCGCCGCTCGCCGGCGCCGATGTTGGTGATGCAGGCCGCCCCGGTCACGAGGCGGTCGCGGGCCGGCTGCGGCGATACCATTGGACGAGCGCGTTTGTGGAGCCATCGTGCGCCAGGACCGGATCGGGCGCGGCCAGCTCCGAGATGATCCGCGTGGCGAGCACCTTGCCCAGCTCCACGCCCCATTGATCGAAGGAATCGATCTGCCACACGGCGCCCTGCACGAAGACGCTGTGCTCGTAGAGGGCGACGAGCTTGCCGAGCGTCTCCGGCGTGAGCTGCTCCGCGAGGAGCACCGTGGACGGCCGGTTGCCCGGACACACCCGGTGCGGGACGAGCGCAGGCGGCGTGCCTTCCCGCGCGACCTCGTCGGCCGTCCGGCCAAACGCGAGGGCCTCCGCCTGCGCGATGAGGTTGGCCATGAGCAGGTCGCGGTGCGTCTCCAGCGGGTTCAGCGGCCGCGCGAAGCCGATGAGGTCGCACGGCACCAGCTTGGTCCCCTGGTGGAGCAGCTGGTAGAACGAGTGCTGGCCGTTGGTCCCCGGCTCGCCCCAGTAGATCGCGCCGGTCCCGTGTGTCACCGCCGTCCCGTCGAGCCGCACCGACTTGCCGTTGCTCTCCATCGTCAGCTGCTGCAGATACGCCGGGAACCGATGGAGGTAGTGATCATAGGGGAGCACCGCCGCGGTCTGCGCGCCGAAGAAGTCGCCGTACCACACCGCGAGGAGCCCCATCAGCACCGGGAGATTGCGCTCGAACGGCGCCGTCCGGAAGTGCTCGTCCATGGCATGAAACCCCGCGAGCATCTCCTGGAAGCGCTCCTGTCCCACGGCGATCATGGTCGAAAGGCCAATCGCGGAATCCATGGAATAGCGTCCGCCGACCCAATCCCAAAACCCGAACATGTTCTGTGGGTCGATCCCGAACGCGGCCACCTCCCCGGCGTTTGTGGACACGGCCACGAAGTGCCGGGCGACGGCCCGCTCGTCCCCGAGGCCGGCGACCAACCAGGCCCGCGCGGCCCGGGCGTTCGTGATGGTTTCGAGCGTCGTGAAGGTCTTGGAGGACACGATCACGAGCGTCTCCGCGGGGTCGAGATCGCGCGTCGCCTCCGCCAAATCGGTGGGGTCGATGTTCGAGACGAACCGGAACGTCATGTCGCGCCGGCTGTACCAGCGCAGGGCCTCGTACGCCATCACGGGCCCGAGGTCCGAGCCGCCGATGCCGATGTTGATGACGTTGTGGATGGGCCGGCCGGTATGTCCGCGCCACGCCCCGCTCCGCACCCGCTCCGCAAAGTCCGCCATCCGGTCGAGCACGGCGTGCACGTCGAGGACGACGTTCCGGCCGTCGAGGAGGATCGACGCGCCGCGGGGCGCGCGAAGCGCCACATGGAGCACGGCGCGCTGCTCGGTCGTGTTGATCTTGTCGCCGCGAAACATGGCCTCGATGCGCTCCCGCACGCCGGACGCCTCGGCGAGCGCGCGCAGCAGGCGCAGGGTCTCGTCCGTGATCCGGTGCTTGGAGTAGTCCAGGCGGAGGCCCGCGGCCTCGGCGACCATGCGCTCGCCCCGCGCGGGATCCGCCGCGAAGAGGTCGCGGAGGTGCCGGGGCGCGATCAACGCGTGGTGGGCGGCGAGCGCGTCCCAGGCCTGCTTCGTGGCGTCACGGGTCGTCGGCATGAGAACGCCTCCTCGCCGCGGCTATGCCGGCGACGCGCCGAAGACGGCGAGCGGCAACAGCGCGCTTACGATGTACTGGCCCGCGTCGACGATCTCCGAGATCTTGAGATCCACGCACAGGCTCGCCAGGAGATAGGCGTCTTCGCGCGACAGGCGGTACGTGTCGCTCACGTGCGCCACCATCGCCCGCACGGCTTCCTGGGCCGCCTTGTAGAGGTCGGGGCCTACGCCGGTCGTTCCATACCAGCCGCCGTGGTTCACGCGCGGCGCGAGCGGGCCGGGCGTCACAAACTGGGGCGCGGGGAGCCGGCGGCCCTTTTGCACGGTGAGCCGCAGCGCCGCGTACATCGGCGCCTCGATGCCGGTCACGCAGACCTCGCCGTCGCCCTGCGCGGCGTGGGCGTCCCCGCAACTGAAGAGCGCCCCGGGGACCTGCACCGGCAGATACAGCGTCGCGCCCCGCACGAGCTGCCGGGTGTCCATGTTGCCGCCGAACACGCCGGGCGGCATCACCGGCTGCCGCGAGGCGCCGGCCGGGCACACGCCCATCGTGCCGAAGAACGGCTCGATGGGAACCGCGACGTCCTCCCGAAATCGCGCGACGTGGCCGCCCGAGAGATCGAAGATCCGCAGATACGGCGTCTTGAAGTCCTCCGGCAGCAGGCCCAAGCTCTCCAGGATGGCCGCCCACCCCCAACCTTCCGTGTGGATGTCGAGGATCTCGACGGCGAGCGTATCGCCCGGGCCCGCTCCGTTGACGAGGATCGGTCCGGCCAGCGGGTAGACGCGCTCCCAATCGAGGCCGGCGAGATCCGCGGTGGTCGAGGACGGGGTCACCTGGTTGTCGCTCACATCGCGGGTCCGCACGACAACGGTGTCACCGCCGTCCACGGCAACGGCCGGCCGGTGTCGAACGTCCCACGTGAAATGCACCGCGTCGTGCGGCACGTAATGCGTCCGCGCCATCGCCACCCCTCCCCGCTCATGATCGCCCCGGCCCGGTCAACGTTCCCCGCGGTCCCGCGGGGTCCTCCAGGACGCCTATCGCGGCTCGCGGCGGCCCACGCCGCGGCCACCGGCCACCCGCGGCGAGTCATGAGGCCGCCCGGGAACGAGGCCGAGGTTGCCGCAGTGGCGCTGCGAGGCGAGCACCTTGATGCCGACGACGCGGTCGCGGTGGCGCTCCGCGGCCGCGATCGTGCGGGCTTGGTCAAAGGCCTGCCAATCTCCGTGAACGGGCGCGGTCCGGGTCGCGGACACGTTGAGAAAGCCGAGCACGCGCGTCCTCGCGCTCCGCGCCACGTCCAGCAACTCGTCGAGGCGATCCACGCCGACGGAACCCGTATCCACAACCGTCGTCACGCCCGCGTCGATCCCGGCGTCCCGATCGGGGTGCACGGCGCCGACGCCGGGCCCTTCGACGCAGTGCACATGCAGGTCGATCCAGCCCGGCGAGGCGACGAGCCCGCCGCCGTCGATGACGCGCGCCGCGCGCGGGACCGGCATGTCGCCCACGCCCGCGATGCGGCCGCCGGCGACCGCGACGTCCGCCACCGCATCCAGCGCCTGCGCGGGGTCGATGACCCGCGCGCCCCGGACGAGAAGATCGCAGCGGTCCGCGGTCACACGGCCCTCCGGTAGACCTCGGGTACCGGCTCGAAGGCCACCGCCTCGTCCAGCGGAAACATCGGCCGGCGGCACACGCGGTGCCCGAGGGATCGCAGGTCCGCGCTCGTGGATCCCGGCGCGTCGATGTTGAAGTTTTTTTGCGCCCATGCGTCAAACATGTGGTGTTCGCAATACGGCGACTTCACGATCGTCAGATGATAGTCCCGCGGGTTCCGGCCGTGCGCCAGGAACATCGCCCGGTCGAAGAGGCTGACCGGGCGGCTCATCGCCAGGATCGTAAAGCAGCCGGTCCTGAGCACGGCGGTAGGGCCCGCGTCGAGCGCGCCCCGGCTCGTCTCCAGCACGGCGCGGCCGCGCGACAGCATGTCCACCTCGACGGTCATCTCCAGCGGCGCAAAGCGCGGGTCGCGCGCGCCGCCGAGCCGCACCGTGATCGTCGCGCCCACCCCCGCCCGAACGGCGGCAGCCGCCGCGGGCGGATCCACGATCGGCGCCAGGACGGGCTTGTCGTAGCCGACGCGCAGCAGCCCGTGGAGAATGACGTTGCTGTCGCCGGTGGCCCCGGATGAGGTCGCATCCGCGGCGTCCGTGAAAATCACGGGGCCGGCCATGTCGCGGGCCTGCGCGATCGCCCGGTCGAGAGGGATGAGCTTCGCCTGCATGCGAAAGCGCTCGGCCCAAAACTCGCGCGCCAGGCGGACGGCATGCGCGGCGGCCGCCTCGCCATCCTCGGCCACGACGACCGTCTGGCTGCACAGCTCCGGCACGTCCGTGAACGGGTTGCCGATCAGGACGGCGGCCGCGAGCGCCCTACCTTCCCGCTCGAGGCGTTGCGCCTCGCGGACCACGTCGCCGTAGCAGCCCGACTTGGTGATGAGCTCGTCCCCGCGGACGAGCGCGGGGATCACGACCCGCGCCATCGCCGGCGGCCGCCGCCGGCCGAGGACCCAGAGCAACAGGCGCGCCGCGCGCGCGCCGGTGTCCGCGAAGTCGACATGCGGGTACGTATGATACGCGGCCATGCCGTCGATGGCGCGGAGCATGCGCGCGGTGAGGATGCCGTGCAGGTCCAGCGAGATGACGATCGGGACACCGTCACCGACGAGGCGGCAGGTCTCCTCGAGCAGGGCGCCCTCCGGGTCCAACTCGCCGTCCGCGCCCATCGCGCCGTGGAGCGAAAAGTACACGCCGTCCACGCGGCGCGCGTGCTCGCCAACGGCGTCCAGCACCTCGCCGGACAACCGCCGCCAGCCGGCTCGGGAGAGCATGCCCGCGCTCGTGGCCCGGGCGCTGTACGCCGGAATTACCTCAACGTCCCCGCGCGCCCCCAGGACCGCGACGGCGCCGGCGACCGCCGAGTTGCGGCCGCGCCGGTCGACGACCGCGTCCCCGCGGCGCACGGTGAAGTCGGCGTACTCCGTCGGCACCGGGTTGAACGACGAGATCTCCTGAGCGCACTCCACCACGAGCACCCTCGGCACCCACGCACCCCCATGCGCACGCGGTTTCGGTGCGTTGAGAGTTCTCGGCGGGCGCGGCGCCGTCCCGCCGGCCTGCTACAATGCCGGTGATGGCCCGCCGCGCGGCGGCAGGGGATCCGGACCGAGAGAGAGGTGAGGGATCGATGGCTTCGACCTCGAGCCCGCTGTTCCAGCGGATCGACCACATCGGCGTGATCGTGGGAGACCTCGATGAAGCCAGACGCTGGCTCGGCGAGGTGTTTGGGCTGCCGCTCGACCGGGCCGTGGATCTCACGGAAGGACAGATCCACGGGGAATTCTTCGGGTGCGGGGGCGTGGACATCGAGGTCATCTCGATCGGCGACCCGGCGATGCGGCAGCGACGCCTCGGCAACGCCCGCGCGCGGATCGAGCACATCGCGGTCGAGGTCAAGGATCTCGGCGCCGCGCTCCGCCGCCTCGAGGCCGTGGGCGCCAAGACCACGACGCCGGAGCCGAGGCGCATCGGGAACAATCTCGTCGCGTGGACCGCTGAAGAGACCACCGGCGGGATCTCCTATCAGCTCATCGAGCGGGGCGGCGCGTAGCCTCCGGCGCACCGGTAGGGAGCCGTCGGGGGAGGAGCGAATACTGGCCCCACATCCACCGGAGGCCGCCTGAGCCGTGACGTTTCTCTGGCCGGCGTTTCTGTGGGGACTCGTCGTCCTGCCGCTCGCGCTCCTCGGCGCCACCGCCGTGGCGCGGCGCCGGCGGCGGCCGTCGCTTGTGTTCTCCCGGCTCGACGCGGTCGCGGACGCGGCCCGCGGGATGCGCAGGGCGCGCCGGTATGCGGCGACGGCCGTGTTCTTGGTTGCGCTGATGGTCGTGCCCGTGGCGCTCGCGCGGCCCACCATCCCCCTCCTTGTTCCCGCCGACCGGGCGGCCGTGATGCTGGCGATCGACATCAGCGGGAGCATGATGTCGGAGGACGTCAAGCCGTCCCGGCTGCGCGCGGCCCAGGAGGCCGCCAAGACGTTCGTGCTCGGGCTGCCCGGTCACGTGCGGGTCGGCCTCGTGGTGTTCGCGGGCTACGCCACGCTGCTCTCCCCGCCGACGACCGACCACGCCCAGCTCGCGCACACGATCGACGGCATCAGCGTGCAGCATCGCACCGCGATCGGCGATGGGTTGCTCGAGGCCGTGGCCGCGCTGCCCGGCCGGGTACGGCCGGCGCCCGACGGCTCGTTGCCCCCGCTGCCCCGTAATCTCCCGCCCGGATTCGTCGTCTTGCTCTCCGACGGCCAGAACAACAGCGGGACCGATCCCATGCAGGCCGCCGATGTGGCGCGGCGCGAATCGGTGACGGTGTACACGGTCGGTATCGGCAGCGAGTCGGTCGGCGACACCGGGGCGTTCATGATCGGCGGCGCGCTCGACGAGGCAACGCTGCGCGACATGGCGCGCCATACCGGCGGCCTCTACTACCATCCGCAAAACGGCCGCGACCTGGCCGATATCTACCACAGGCTGGCGCGCGCGATCGGCTGGCAGCAGCGGCCCACGGAAGTGACCGGCGGGGTCGCGGCCGGCATCGCCGGGCTGCTCGTCGCGGCGCTCATCGTCGCGGTGTTGACCAGGCCCATTCTCGGCTGACGCCGGCGCGCCCGTCCCCCGCTCGTCGCGGCGGCGCAGGAGCATCCCCCGCGCCCCCGAATGGTTGCGGGACGCGCGCCCACGGCCGCGACCCGCCGTGCGCACGGCGGGTCCACCCTATGGCATCGATCTGCATCCTCATCTCGGCGTTCCTCTACGGGATCTCGCCGATTCTGGCGAAGATCGCCTACGCGTCCGGCGTCACGCCACTCACGCTCCTCTCGGTGCGCGCCACGGCCGGCGCGGCCTTGACGTGGTGCGGCCTTCTCGTCACCCGCGGCGCCGGGCCGCCGGCCGCCGGTCTCCTGCTCCCGCTCGCCGTTCTCGGCGTGACGGTGGTGCCGCTGCAGGTCTTCGGCTACTTCTACGCGCTCACGATCCTGCCCGCATCCTCGGCGTCCGTCATCGTCAACACGACGCCCGTGCACGTGGCCTGGATGAGCCGCTTGCTCCTCGGTGAAGCGCTGCGGCCGTTCGACGTGGGGATCCTGGCCGTCATTGTGTCGGGGGCGACGCTCGTGGCAGGACAGACGCCGCAGGCCGGCCATGTTGCCGGGATGGCCGCGCTCGGCGTCTCAACGCTGGGGTCTGCGTTCTACCTCGTCGCCCAGCGCCGGGTCGTCCGCGACGCCCACCCGCTCGGCGTGCTGGCCATCATCCTCCCCTGCTCGGCCGCGGTCTACTGGACGGCCGGGCTGCTCGCGGGTCAGCTCGACCTGGCGATCGGTCCACCGGCCTCCTGGCGGTCGGCGGCACCACCGTCGCCGCGGCGGTCGCCTCCGTGCTCGTGCTCACGGCGCTGCGCCACCTCCCCGCAACCCGTGCGGCCATGCTGGGCATGCTGGAACCGGTAGTCGCGGTCCTGAGCAGCGTCCTCCTGTTGGGCGACGCGATGACGTGGCTGCGCGCCGTCGGGATCGGAATCGTGCTCGCGGGGATCACGGCACTCCAGCTCAGAGGCGCGCCCGATGCGGCGCCCGCTCCCCAGCCGGCGTCCCGAGCGCGCGAGGCCCGTGGGACGACGAACCGCGACCGGTTCCTTGGAGCTCTTAGCGCCGCTCGAGCGCGAGGCGCGCGCCGAAGCCGATGAAGACGCAGCCCGTGAGGCGCCGCCCGACGGTCCACGCGGCCGGGTAGCGCAGGAGCAGGCTGCGGACGCGCGCGGATGATGTGACGATGAGGGCGAGCGACGCCGCCGCGAACACCGCGAAGATCGCGCCGAGCACGAGCAACTGCACGGCCGCATGGCCCGCATGGATGTCGACGAACTGCGGCAGCACGGACACATAAAACATCGCCGTCTTGGGGTTGAGGAGCTCCGTCGCGATCCCGCCGACGTAGTGGCGGTGCGGCGAGAGGCGTGCATGCCCGGCGCCCTCGTGCGCCGGACCACCGCCCGCGAGCATCGCACGGACGCCCAGGTACCCGAGGTACAGCGCACCCGCGATCCGGACGGCTTCGTAGGCGGCCGACGAGGTCGCGAGCACCGCGGTGAGCCCGAGCGCAGCGGTGAGCTGCAACACACACGTGCCGGAGAGCAGGCCGGCCGCAGCCGCGGCGCCGGCGCGCCGTCCAAACGCGAGCGACCGGTTCAATGTATAAAGGATGGCCGGCCCCGGCGTCAGCACCATGACCAGCACAGCGGGTACGTACAGCGCCAGCGTTCCAAGCGACGGCATCGGCGTCTCCCGTCCGGTACGGGCCCGATTACAGGTCGTCGGGGTGCAGAAACTTAAACACGACGCCGGCCGCGGCGCCACCGGCGAGATTGGCGACCAGGTACACCCACAGGTTCGCCCACAGGGACAGACCCATGAGGGTGATGCCGAAGGCGACGGCCGGGTTGAAGGCGCCGCCCGAGATGTTGCCGACCGCGAATGCGCCGGTCATGACCGTCAGCCCGATCGCGAGCCCATAGAACGAGTTGCCGGTGGTGGCTTTGGCCGTGGCGACGTTCAGAACGACGTAGACGAGCGCGAACGTAAACAGAAACTCCGCGAGCAGCGCCGGGCCGACCGGCATCGCCATGGGCTTGATCTCCGCGCCGGCGCGCAAGGCCCCGACCGCGGCGGCGGCCAGCAGCGCGCCCGCGAGCTGCGCGACCCAGTACGGCACGACGTCCCCGGACGCGCAACGGCCGCGCAGCCAGGCGCCGAAGGTCACCGCGGGATTGTAGTGGCCGCCGGAGATGTGCCCCCCGGCAAACACCATGACCATGAGCGCCGCGCCGATGGCGAGCGGCGGGATGACGCCGGCTCCACCCCCGATGACGGTGCAGCCGACCGTGAGCACGAGAAAGAACGTACCGATCAACTCGACCACGTACTTCCGCATTCTCGAACCTCGCCCCCCGATCTTGACATCACATCTGTCCGATTGCGACGCGCCCATCCCGCCCGCTCGGCATATCAAATCATCCCGCCCTCGCGAGGCACGGTGTGGCTACGCCGTGGTGCGTCGAGAATTCCTGCCTCGGCGCCGCGCGGGGCGCGGGCCTCGATCCGCTCGCGCAGCCGCGACAGGACTCCTCGAACGGCGTCACGAAGCGTGCGCCAACCATCTCAGCCAATCGGCGGGGTCGTCGCAGCGCGGGCTCCGCAAAGGAGGAACGGGATGACGCAGGGTGGATCCTGGCAGCGGTTCTCGCGGCGAGGGTTTCTCCGACGGCTCGGTCTGGGAGCAGCCGCGCTCGGCGCAGGCGCAACAGGCTTGGAAAGTCTTTCCGCGGGGCGCGCAGCGGCCGCCGGCGCCGGCGCCGACACGCTCGTCGTAGGGCAGGACACATCGGTCCAGACCCTGGATCCGCAGATCGTCTACGACAATACGGTCCGCATCACCCGTGGGATCTATGAAGGCCTCGTCGGCCTCCGCGGCGGCACGGCCCAAGTCATTCCGCGGCTCGCGACATCGTGGCAGAGCAGCCCCGACGCCAAGACGTGGACCTTCAAGCTCCGCTCGGGCGTGAAGTTCCACGACGGCACCCCGTTCGGATCCGACGCGGTCAAGGCCACGGTGGAGCGGCTGATCACGATCAACCGCGGGATGGGCTACGCGTACAAAGGCACGGTGGACACGATCGACGCGCCCGACCCGCTCACTGTCCGGTTCAACCTCTCCCACCCGGACGCCGCGTTTGCGGCCAAGCTCGCGGCCGTCTCCGGCGCGCTGATGGTGAGCCCGGCCGCGGTGAAGGCGCATGCGTCGGGCACCGACCTCGCGCAGGGCTGGCTGGCCAGCCACGAGGCCGGGACCGGGCCGTACATGCTCGAGAGCTACGACAAGGGCGCGGGCCAGGTCGTGCTGACACAGTTCCCCGGGTACTGGGGCGGCTGGGGCGGCCGGCACGTGAAGCGGATCATCTTCAAGATTACGCCCGAGGCGTCGACGCAGCGCCTGATGCTCGAGCAACAAGACGCCGACGTCCTGACGCTGGTGGCTCCCGACATCATCGACGCCCTGGCGAAGGAGTCCGGGATCAAGGTCCTGTCGTTCCCCACCATGCGCATCTTCTACATCGCGATGCATTGCCAGCGGGAACCGCTCAAGGACGTCAAGATCCGGCAGGCGCTGTCGTACGCGTTCGACTACGAGAGCGCCCGCAGCCTGATCTTCAACGGGAACCTCGAGGCGCTGTACGGGCCGCTGCCGAACGCCGACCCGGCGCATCTCTCCCCCGCCGACAAACCCTATAAGTTCGACATGGCGAAGGCCAAGCAACTGCTCGGGGAGTCGAGCCATCCGAACGGCGGGTTCACGTTGAGCCTGTTCCTGTTCCAGGGGGACCAGACGTTCCGCAAGGCGGCCGAGATTCTCCAAAATCAATTGAAGCAGCTCAATATCAGCCTCAACATTCAGGAAATGTCGTCCTCCGTGCTCCTGGACAAGGCCGGCAAGCCGGACACCGCGCCGGACCTGCTGCCCGTGCGCAACTATCCCGACTACGCCGACCCCTCGGCGATGCTCGACGCGACCTTCGGCAAAGACGCGTGGGGCTCGGCCGGATGGAACTTCAGCTTCTACGCGAACGACAAGGTCGAAGCGTACATGAAGGAAGCGAACCAGATCACGAATCAGGCCCGGCGGATGCAGCTGTTCAAGAACGCCCAGAAGATCGTCGTGGACGAGGCGGCCGCGATCTTCATCGGCACCCTGATCAACCGCGTGCCGATGCGGGCCGACGTCCAAGGGTACAGCTACAATCCGGCGCTGGGCAACACGTTCGACCTGTACGCCATCTCAAAGAGCTAAGGCCGCGCCCCGGGCGGCGTGACCCGGTACGTCCTGCGACGGCTCGCCCTGCTCCCGCCGCTCCTGGTCGGGGTGAGTCTCCTGCTGTTCGTGCTCACGCACCTCGTGCCGGCGGACCCCGCCAAGCTGATCGCGGGCGAGCATGCCGGCCCGGAGCAGATCGAGGCCGTGCGCCACGCGTTCGGCCTCGATCGGCCGCTGCCGGAGCAGTATCTCGTCTTTTTGGAGAAGCTGGGCCGCGGCGACCTCGGCGTCTCGATGCTCACCAACAGCCCGGTGACAGCGGATCTCGAGCAGTACTTCCCGGCCACGATCGAGCTGGCGGCCTCTGCGATGCTCCTGACGATCGTGCTGGGCATCCCGATCGGCGTGGTGTCCGCCGTCCGGCGCGGCGGCACGGTCGACCTGGCCGCCCAGCTGTTGAGCCTGAGCGGTCTGTCGTTCCCGATCTTCTTCTTCGGCATCCTGCTGCAGCTCGTCTTCGTCCGCTGGCTCGGCTGGTTTCCCCTCTCGGGCCGGCTCGCGGTGACCGCAGCGGCCCCGCCGCACATCACGGGGCTGTACGTGGTGGACAGCCTGCTCACCGGGCGACTCGGGGACCTCCAGAGCTCGCTGATGCACCTCGCCCTCCCCAGCCTCACCCTGGCGCTGTCCTCGCTGGCTCCGACCGTGCGCATGACGCGCTCCACGATGCTCGAGTCCCTGTCGCAGGACTACATGCGGACCGCGTGGGCCAAAGGCTTGGCCTCCGTGCGCGTGCTCCTGCACCACGCGCTGCGCAACGCGCTGATCCCGGTCATCACCGTGCTCGGCCTGTACACGGGCGGATTGCTCGGCGGCGTGTTTCTCGTGGAGCTGATCTTCACCTGGCCCGGCGTGGGTCTCTACAGCGTCAACGCCATCACGGCGCTCGACTACCCCGCGATCATGGGGACGTCGCTGTTGCTGACGGTCGTGTTCGTCCTGGTCAACCTGGGCGTGGATCTCCTGTATGCTGTCGTCGACCCTCGCATCCGCTACTAGCGTCCGGGCCGGTCCGGGGACGAGCTACCTCCGCCGGTCCTTCCGGCTGCTCGGGCGCATCCCCGCCGCGTGGATCGGGGTCGCGATCGTGGCGCTTTTGCTGCTCGCCGCGCTGGCCGGTCCCGCCGTGGCGCCCCAGGATCCGTATCACATCTCCGCCGCCGACAAGCTCCGGCCGCCGTCGCCCGCGCACTGGTTCGGGACGGACGACCTCGGCCGCGACCTCCTCAGCCGGGTACTCACCGGCGCGCGGATCTCGCTCGCGGTGAGCGTGGTCGTGCTTGCGCTGGCGATGACGCTCGGCGTCGGCCTGGGACTCATCGCGGGATACTGGGGCGGATGGGCGGACGAAGCCCTGATGCGCACGACGGACGTGTTCCTCGCCTTCCCCCGGCTGGTCCTCGCGATCGTCATCGCGGCGACGCTCGGCGCCGGCCTCTCGAACACCGTGTTCGCGATCGCCCTGTCCTGGTGGCCCTGGTACACGCGGCTGGTGCGCGGTCAGATCCTGTCGCTGCGCGAGATGGAGTACGTGCAGGCGGCCGTCTCGCTCGGCGGGGGCCCGCGCCGGATCCTCATGCGGCACCTGCTCCCGAATGTCGCGACGACCGTCGTGATCCAGGCCTCGATCGACATCGGCTTTGCCATCCTGGCTACGGCGAGCCTCAGCTTCATCGGGCTCGGCGCGCAGCCGCCGACCCCCGAGTGGGGGGCGCTGATCGCGCAGGCGCGGAGCTACATGGTGGATGCGTGGTGGTATCCAACGTTTCCCGGGCTCGCCATCTTCTTCGCCGTGCTCGGGTTCAACCTACTGGGCAACGCGATCCGCGACGCGTTCGATCCGAAGCTCGGATCGAAGTGACCGCGCTCTTTTCTAGTTGACATCGGCGACCCTGCAGGATAGAAATGAATGAGTACCCACTCAGCAATTTAGCACCTTAACTCAGACTGTCGCCCCGCGTGACGCCGGCGTGTGCGCCCTTCCAGCCCGGCTGCCGTGGTTAGAGAAAGGAGACGCGTGTCGATGTTTTGGCCCCACTACGTATCGAATCGGAGGACGCCACAGCGAACGCAGACAGCGGCGAACGCGCGGCGGCCTGCCCCTCACGCGCAGGCATGGGTCGCCGCCGCGCTGGCGGGCGTCATGCTCACCGGCTGCACGGCCGCGCGCGGCCACAGTCCAGATCCGCAGGCCGCGGCACCACCGCCGCCGCAGGTCGTCGTGACCGAGGCCATCCAGCACACGGTACCCGTCTACGAAGAGGACGTGGCCCAGACCGTGGCCGTGACGACCGTGGATCTGCGCGCCCAAATCGGCGGCACGCTGGAGCAGGTGCTGTTCAAGCAGGGCGCGGAGGTGCGGCAAGGGCAGCTCCTCTTCGTCATCGATCAACGGCCGTACACCGCGGCGCTGCAATCGGCGCGGGCCCAGCTCGCGACGGCCAGCGCAAACCTGCAGCAGGCGCTCGAGCAGGTCCAGCTTGCGCAGGCCAAGGCCCAACTGGCGTCGCTTCAGGCGACGCTGGTGAACGCGCAGAAGCAGGTGCAGCGCGATAAGTATCTCGTCGCGCAGCAGGCGCTGGCGCAGCAGCAACTGGACAACGATACCGCGGCCGCCGACGCCGCCGCGGCGAACGTCGCCGCGCAGCAGGCGGTCGTCAAGAACACCGCGCTCTCCACCCTGGTCGGCATCGAGCAGGCGCGCGCCGGGGTGCAGCAGGCCCAGGCGGCCGTGACGCAGGCCGAGCTCAACCTGCACTACACGACCGTGCGGGCGCCGATCGACGGCGTGGTGGGGCTGCTGGCCGTGGACCAGGGCAATCTCGTCGGGGCCAACGGGCAGCTCGCCACGATGTCCTCGGTGGATCCCATCGTCGCGCAGTTCCACATGAGCGAGGTGACGTTCCTCGGCCTCGTAAAACGGGCGGCCGCGATCGCCGCCCAGACCGGGGCCACGGCGCTGACCGTGCCGTCGTTCCAGTTGGTGCTCGCAGACGGCAGCACGTACGCGCATCCCGGAACCTTCCGCACGCTCGACCGCGCGGTGGACCCGCAGACCGGGACGATCATCGTCCAGGCGTTGTTCCCGAACCCCGAGCGGTTGCTGCGCCCCGGCATGTTCGCGCGCGTCCGCGCCAAGCTGCAGGACCGGCCCAACGCGGTGCTCGTGCCGCAGGTGGCGGTGCAGCAGGTCCAGGGGGTGAAGACGGTGTTCGTCGTCGCGCCCGACAACACGGTGTCCGTGCGCACCATCACGGACGGCGGGCCTTATGGACAGTTCTTCATCGTCCTCGGCGGCCTGCGCGCCGGTGAGCGCGTGATCGTCGAAGGGATCCAAAAGGCCCGGCCGGGCGCCCGCGTCTCCCCGACGCCGCGGCCCGCGCCGCCATTGCCGCCCAGCACGGGGCGCGCGAGGACGGTGGGAGCGCAACCGTGCTGAGCCGGTTTTTCATCCACCGCCCGGTCTTTGCGATTTCGATGTCGCTCTTGATCGTCATCGTGGGCGCGCTGTCGTACGAGACCCTGCCCCGGGAGCAGTATCCCAATATCGCCCCGCCGACGGTCACCGTGACGACCACGTACATCGGCGCCAGCCCCGAGGTTGTCGCGTCGAACGTCGCCGTCCCGATCGAGGAAGCCGTCAACGGCGCGCCGGACATGCTCTACATGCAGTCCCAAAGCTCGTCCAACGGGCAGTACTCGCTCACCGTGACTTTCCGCCTCGGCACGGATCCCGACATCGACGCCGTGGCGGTCCAAAATCGCGTGACCCAGGCGTCGGCGAACCTCCCCGCCGCAGTGAACAACTTCGGCATCACCGTCCGCAAAGCGTCCCCGAACTTCCTCATGGGCATCGCCGTGTACTCGCCGCAGGACAGCTACGACGCCACGTTCCTTTCGAACTATGCGCTCCTCCATATCGTCGACCCGCTCGCGCGTGTCGAGGGCGTCGGCGACTACTTCGTCTTTCCGGATCAGAGCTACGCGCTGCGCGCGTGGCTCCGCCCGGACCGGCTCGCGGCCCTCGGGCTGACGGTCTCGGATGTGTCCAACGCAATTACGGCGCAGAACGTGGTGGCGCCGACCGGGACGCTGGGGCAGCGCCCGTCGTTGCCCGGCACGGAGATCCAGTACACCGTAAGCTCTTACGGCCAGGTGACGGACCCGAACCAGCTCGGCAACATCGTCGTCCACACGCTGCCGGACGGCAGCATCGTCCGCCTCCGCGACGTGGCTTCCACCGACCTCGGCGCGCAAAGTTACACGACGAACGGCGCGTGGAACGGCCATCCCGCGGCCGTGATCATTCTGCTCCAGGCCCCGGGGACAAACGCGCTGGCCGCCTCGCAGGGGGTCCGGACCACGCTCGCCGGCCTCGACAAGCAGTTCCCGCCCGGGCTCACCGCGGAAGTCGCCTTCGACACCACGCTGTTCATCACGGAGGCGCTCAACGAGGTCACGCAGACCCTCGGCCTCGCCGTGCTCCTCGTGCTGTGCGTCGTCACGCTCTTCCTGGGCCGGGCGCGCGCCACGCTGATCCCGATGCTCGCGATCCCGGTGTCGCTCATCGGCGCCATGGCGGCGTTCAACGCGCTCGGGTTCACGATCAACATCCTGACGATGTTCGCGATGACGCTTGCCATCGGGCTCGTCGTGGACGACGCCATCGTCGTCGTCGAGGCGGTGGAGCGCCACATCGAACAGGGGCTGGGGCCCCTCGCGGCCGCCGAGGCCGCGATGCGGCTGGTGCAGGGACCGATCATCGGCATCGTGCTCGTGCTGGACGCCGTGTTCCTGCCGACGGCGTTCATCGGGGGGCTGAGCGGCCAGCTCTACCGCCAGTTCGCGCTGACGCTCGTGGCCAGCGTCACGCTCTCCGGCTTCGTCGCGCTGACCCTGACGCCCGCGCTCTGCGGGCTGCTGCTCCGGCCGAGCCGCCCCGGCCGCGGGCCCCTCGCCTGGTTCTTTGGCGGCTTCAACTCGCTCTTCGCGCGCGGCACCGAGTTGTACATCCGCATGTTGCGCGGGGCCATCCGCGCGCGGTGGCTCCTGGTTGCGGCGCTCGTGGTCATCGCCGCCATCACGTTCCAGCTGCTGCGCATGATCCCATCCACGTTTGTGCCGATCGAGGATCAGGGGTTCTTCGTGGTCGCGTTCCGGCTGCCCGACGGCGCCACGCAGGGACGCACGGAGGCGGTGGAGCGCAAGGCGGAGCAGTTTCTGGTGCGCATGCCGGGCGTGGATCGGGTGATCACCGTCGGCGGGTACGACATCCTGGCGGGCGGCACCATCAATTCCAACGCCTTCGCCGCGTTTGTCGTGCTGAAACCGTGGAGCGAGCGGCGCGCCAAGAACGAACAGCTGTTCCCGCTCCTGACCCGCGCCAACGTCGCGCTCTCCCAGTATCCAGAGGGGATCGGCTTTGCGTTCCCGCTCCCCCCGCTCCCGGGCGAGGGCAACGTGAACGGCTTCCAGTTCATGGCGGAGGACCTCAACGGCACCGGCGATCTCAACCGGCTTGCCCAGGTGGCGCAGGGCGTGATCGGCGCGGCGAGCACCCATCCCACGGTGACGTCGCTCTCCACCGGGTTCCGCACGACGACGCCGCGCTACAACGTCACGCTGAACCGGGACAAGGCCGGGACCCTCGGCGTCTCCGTGGACAGCGTGTATCAGAGCCTGTCCGCGCTCCTCGGTGGTATTCAGATCAACAACGTGACGCTGTTCGGGCGGATCTTCAAGGTGATGATCCAGGCCGAACCGGCGTACCGCATGTCCGCGTCCAGCATCGGCGATTTCTTCGTGCGCACCAACGCCGGGGGAATGGTGCCGCTCAGCACGCTCGTGTCGGTCGCGCCGGGTACCGGCCCGAGCCTCGTCACGCGGTACAACGGCTACTACGCGGCGGAGGTGGACGGCCAAGCGCCGTTCGGGGCCAGCTCCGCGCGCGCCATCGACACGATGGAGCAGGTCGCCCGCACGGCGCTACCGGCCGGCTTCGGCTACGAGTGGACGGGGCTCGCCTATCAGGAGAAGCAGGCGGGGAGCACGCAGGCGTTGATCTTCGTGCTCGCGCTGGTGCTCGTCTTCCTGCTCCTCGCGGCCCTCTACGAGAGCTGGAGCATCCCATTCAGCGTGCTGCTCGCGGTGCCCATCGCCGCGTTCGGCTCGCTCGCCGCGATCATGATACGCGGCATCGTGTTCCGGGACGTGCTCAACGACGTCTACGTGCAGATCGGCCTGGTCATGCTGATCGGCCTGACGGCAAAGAACGCGATCCTGATCGTCGAGTACGCCAAGGAGCAGCACGAGCGGGAGGGGCTCTCGGTCATCGACGCCGCCATCGCGGGGGCGCGCCTCCGGCTGCGCCCGATCCTCATGACGTCGCTCGCGTTTGTGTTCGCGGCGCTGCCGATGGTGGTGGCCACCGGGGCGGGCGCGAACGCGCGGCACTCGCTCGGCACCGGGGTGGTCGGCGGCATGACCATGGCCACGCTGTTGGGTATCTTCTTCATCCCGGTCCTGTACGTGCTCGTGGCGGGCACGGAGCGGCGCCGCGACCGGACGCGCCCGGGTGCGCCGGCCGGCACGCCGGCGCCGGAACCGGAAGAACCGGAGCTTCCGCCCGCGCCCGACGACCACGGGCCGACGGCGGACCACGAAGGCGAGGCGTCCGCGTAAGCGGGCGCCAGACGGAGCTCGCGCGGCTACGACTTGCTAATCGTTCTCATCCGCTTCTTCGCCAGATCTCACCTGTGAGATTGAACGAATAATCGAGCTACCCGTCGGAGCCTTTCCCAAACCTGCCTTCGAAGCCGCCGTCGCCGCGCAGCCCGGAAAAGCTCACCTGGAAGCGATGGGGTCTCCGCGGTTACTTGAGGCCCGGCGACTACCACCCGATCGCGTAGTTGCGCTCGCCGCGCGAGCTGGCGCCGCCCTCGATGAGGCGGCGCGCCGGATCATATCGCACCGCGGTCGTGTAGTTGAGGCTCCAGTCGCCGGCCAGGCGGATCTCGTGGCCCCGTGCGCGCAGGTCGTCGAGCACCGCCTCCGGGACGCGGCGCTCGACCACGAGCTCCCGCGGCTTGGCCTGGCGCGGGTAGAACGAGCTCGACATGTGCGCGGAATGAAAGCTTGGCGCGTCGATCGCGTCCTGCACGTCCATCCCGAAGTCCACCATGTTCAGGAAAAACTGGAGCGTCCACTGGTCCTGTTGGTCGCCGCCGGGCGTGCCGAAGACGAGATGCGGCTCGCCCTCGCGCGTCACCAGGGACGGCGTCAGCGTGGTGCGCGGGCGCTTCCGCGGCGCCAGGGCGCTCGGATGGGCCGGATCGTGCAGCCAGAACATCTGGATGCGGGTGCCGAGGCTGAACCCCAGACCCGGGATCACCGGCGAACTGCGGAACCACCCGCCGCTCGGCGTCGCGGAGAACATGTTGCCGTCGGCGTCGACGGCTCGCGTCCCGGTCGTCCCCCCGCTCCATGCCCGGCCGTCCGCGGCGACGGGCGACGCCGGCGCGGTACGGCCCTCAAACGGATACGGATCACCGGGGCGAAGCTCGGCCGAGGCTGCGCGGGGATCGATGAGCCCGCGGCGGGACGCGGCGTAGGCCTTGGACAGCAGCCCGCGGAGCGGCACGTCCACGTACTCCGGATCGCCGTAGTACCGCTCCCGGTCGGCCATCGCCAGCTTCGTCGCCTCGATGACCGTGTGGATGTAGTCCGCGGAGTTGTGCCCGAGCGCGCGCAGATCGATGCCTTCCAGCAGGCCGAGTTGCTGCAGGAACACCGGCCCCTGCGACCAGGGGCCGCACTTGTGCACCTCGTAGCCGCGATACGTGGCGGACACCGGCGCCTCGAAGCTCGCGCGGTATTGCGCGAAGTCGTCTTCAGTGAGCAGGCCGTTCGAGACGACGCCGTTCGCGTCGCGGATCTTGGTATCGCGCTGGAACGCCACGATCTCCCGCGCGATCGGACCGCGGTAGAAGTAGTCGCGCGCGGCGGCGAGGGCCTCGCTGCGGCCGCGCGAGCGTGCGCCCCGCTCCGCCTCGACGAGCCGCTCGAATGTACGGGCGAGATCGGGATTGCGCCAAGTGTCGCCGAGCCGTGGCGCCGCACCCCCAGGGAAGAACACCGCCGCGGAAGACGGCCACTCCCGGAGCCGTGGCTCGTGCTCCGTCACCGACCGGAGCATCCCCTCGTAGATAGGAAAACCGCCCGCGGCGAGCTCGATCGCCGGGGCGAGCACCTGCTCGAGCGACAGCCGGCCGTAGCGGTCGAGCACGGTGATCAGCGCGTCCGGAACCGCGCAGACGCCCGCCGCGAGAAACCCGTCACCGGGAATCAGAGTGATGCCCTGCGATCGGAACCACTCGATCGTGGCTCGGGACGGCGCGCGGGTATTGCCATTGACCGCGACGACCCGGCGCTCGCGCCCATCGTACACGAGGATGGGGACCTCGCCGCCGAAGCCGAAGCTCTGAAACTCCAGCACCGACTGCGCAAAAACCATGGCCACGCCGGCGTCGAACGCGTTGCCGCCGAGCGCATGCATGCGCATCCCGGCCGCGGCCGCCAGGTAGTGACCGCAGGCCACGACGAGCGAGCGCCCGCGGATCACCGGGCGCGTCGCGCTCGTCGCAAATTGCCAGTCGGTGTACGCGGGGCTCGCGGTCGCGTCCCGCACGGGCCCAGTGCCGGCGTCCGTTCGCGGCGGAGTGTCCGGCATCGTCACCGGCGCCGAACCGCCGCGAACGCCGCGTCGCACGCCTCGAGTGTGCGGTCCGCGTCCGCGTCGGTGTGCGCCAGCGACAGGTAAAACTTCTCGTTGGGATTGGTCAAGATCCCGCGCCGGATGAGCTCCACGGACCAGCGCAGGTTGAGGTCCTTATCGGCCGTGAGCAGGTCCTCCCACGTTCTGAGCGGCCGCCGGTCCGTGAACCGGACGCCAAACACCGCGTCCTCGCCGGGCGTCTGCACGGCAAACCCGTAGCGGGCGCCGATCGCGGGGATCTCGCGGCGCAGCCGGCCGCCGATGCGGTGCAGATGCTCGAACGCTCCGGGACGCGCGAGAATCTCCAGGGCGGTGAGGCCGGCGATCGCGCTCACGGGGTTGCCGTTGAGCGTGCCGCTGGCCCACACCAGATGCGCACGATCGACCCGCCGCGCGTCCAGATGCTTCATTACACCGGCGCGGCCCGCGATCGCGGCCATCGGAAACCCGCCGGACATCGCCTTGCCGTAGGTCGCGAGGTCCGGCACGACGCCGTACCGCTCCTGCGCACCGCCCCAGGCGATGCGGAAGCCGGTCACGACCTCATCGAAGATGAGCACGATCCCATGACGCCGTGTGGCCTCACGCACAGTTTCGAGAAAGCCGGGCACTGGTACGAGCACCCGCTGGAGCGGCTCCACGATCACCGCGGCCAATTCGTGCGCGTGCTGGTCGATCAGCTCCGCGGCGCGCGCGGCGTCGTTGAACGGCGCCACGAGCACCTGACCCCGAAGGGCGTCCGGGATGCCGAGCGAGTCCGGCGCGGCGTCCGGATACGGGCTCGGTTGCGGCGGGACCGTGCCCCAGAGCGCATAGTCGTTCATCCCGTGCCAGCCGCCCTCGAACTTGAGGATCTTCTGGCGCCCGGTGGCGGCCCGCGCCACACGGAGCGCGAAGAACGTCGCCTCGGTCCCCGCGCCGGTGAAGTGCACCTGGTCCGCGCATGGAATGGCCTCCACCATGCGCTCGCTCAATCGAATGACGGGCTCGTTCAGGAAGTAATAAGTCGACCCCTTGGCGACCTGGCGTTGCACCGCCTCGACGATCTCCGGGTGGGCGTGTCCGAGGAGCGCCGGTCCCGACCCCAAATGGTAGTCGATCAAGTTGCGGCCGGACGCATCGGTCACATGGCTGCCGCGCCCCTCCGCGATCACGAGGTTGACTTCCGGTGGAAGAACAAACAGGCCCAAGCCGCCGCCCGCGAGATAACGGCCGGCGCGGTCCAAGAGATCGGCTTGGCGATCGAGCTGGGTGCTCTGGGGATTGGGCGTCATCCAGTGGCCTCCGGCGAAACGCGATCTGCGACACACTTCCATGGGGATCGGGGGTCTCCTCCCATTGACTGTCCCCTCCGGGTGAGAGCCATTCAACGCAGAACATCTTGGACCCGATCCAGCTTCAAAGAGGCCGCCGTCTTTCAACGGCGGAAACCCTTCGCTTCGCGGGGCGATACGCTCAATGCGCTTGAGCTTCAATGAGGCCGCCGTCTTTCAACGGCGGAAACGTGTTCCTCCTCACTGCCCCTTTCTCTCCAAGAGGATGCTTCAATGAGGCCGCCGTCTTTCAACGGCGGAAACGTGGAAAGAAATTTTCTTGGAGTAGTAGTAGCAAAGCTTCAATGAGGCCGCCGTCTTTCAACGGCGGAAACTGCTCGGTCTCCCGAACTACTTCGACGCGTTCGCGAATGCTTCAATGAGGCCGCCGTCTTTCAACGGCGGAAACCGGGGTTCGCCGAGTTCGACGTGTCCGGCTCGGCACCGCTTCAATGAGGCCGCCGTCTTTCAACGGCGGAAACGTTCGACGGCAATGGCATCACGGACGAAGTGCAGATGCTTCAATGAGGCCGCCGTCTTTCAACGGCGGAAACGTCGCGCGCTGAGTACCTGAAAGGCGCGTCGTACCTGCTTCAATGAGGCCGCCGTCTTTCAACGGCGGAAACGACGAGACCATTTTGATAGTGGTCCTTTTGCCGAAGCAGCTTCAATGAGGCCGCCGTCTTTCAACGGCGGAAACGTTCCATGCGGGCTTTACACCGGAGCGCTGAAGATAATGCTTCAATGAGGCCGCCGTCTTTCAACGGCGGAAACCAAGAACATCATTGCGGACAAGACGTATGGGTTGTACGGCTTCAATGAGGCCGCCGTCTTTCAACGGCGGAAACGGTGCAGGTCTCGTACTCGGTGCGCCCGCTCGACGAGCTTCAATGAGGCCGCCGTCTTTCAACGGCGGAAACAAGACCACCTGTTTTACTGCATGCCACATAACGTGCCCGCTTCAATGAGGCCGCCGTCTTTCAACGGCGGAAACTCCGGCCACATAATTTGGCTCCGGGTTAGAGATGGGCTTCAATGAGGCCGCCGTCTTTCAACGGCGGAAACCAAATTACGCCGGTACATTTAGTACGCGATCATACGCTTCAATGAGGCCGCCGTCTTTCAACGGCGGAAACCTTTGGTATCGCAAGGATAGCACATACCCAAGAAACCGCTTCAATGAGGCCGCCGTCTTTCAACGGCGGAAACCAGACCACCACGCTCGATGCGTTCTGCGCGGCATGGCTTCAATGAGGCCGCCGTCTTTCAACGGCGGAAACCGGCACCTCGCTCGCGTTCATGGTCGCCAGCAGTGGCGGCTTCAATGAGGCCGCCGTCTTTCAACGGCGGAAACTCTACTTCCTGAGCCGTGGCAGCGGCGGGACGAACAGCTTCAATGAGGCCGCCGTCTTTCAACGGCGGAAACCGGCAGGCCGTCCAGATCGGCTCCCGGCGGCGGATCTGGCTTCAATGAGGCCGCCGTCTTTCAACGGCGGAAACTCGCCCGCGGCCGGGGTGGCAAGCCGGGGTGGCAAGCGCGCTCTCGGGCAAGCTTCAATGAGGCCGCCGTCTTTCAACGGCGGAAACCTCAAAACCCTGCTCGCCATGATCCTGTCCATCCTCAGGCTTCAATGAGGCCGCCGTCTTTCAACGGCGGAAACCCGGGCCCCAAACACATTACCCAGGCAGAGGAGGTGCTTCAATGAGGCCGCCGTCTTTCAACGGCGGAAACCTCGTGCGCTCGGCCTGGACGCCGATGTTATAGCTGCTTCAATGAGGCCGCCGTCTTTCAACGGCGGAAACGTACAGGCGCACCGAGGCGTGGCTTCTGCGCGAGGGCTTCAATGAGGCCGCCGTCTTTCAACGGCGGAAACTCTTCAAGCCGGGTCATCTCATCCTCGACACCACGACGCTTCAATGAGGCCGCCGTCTTTCAACGGCGGAAACTTGTCCGGGACGCGGTCAGTCTCGCCGGATGCCTGGCTTCAATGAGGCCGCCGTCTTTCAACGGCGGAAACAGCGCGTGGCGCTGGCCCTTACTACCGAAGGTTCCCACGCAAGTCTTGCGAGCACCCGCCTCTCTTCAGGTCCGCTTTCTCGCACGTATCACATTTGATGCTGAGGCGAGCCGCAAGGTCTGACAATGGACAACCAGTTTCGGACAAATGCGAGCGGCGCTCCCAAAACGACAAATCACGCCGCCGCTCGCGCCGACCCGCACATCTGTTCTATTGTCAAGGTGCGAGGGCTACTAGCCTACACAACTCTGTATCGCTTGGCCACGGGAACAACAGCGCTGCCCAACGCGTGTATCCTGCGCAGCGCGCGACCGTGTGCTATGCCGAGATCGATGATATGCACGCTGTCTTCCGGAAGCTTTACCACCTTGATCAGCGCCTCCTGCATCAGTACCTGTTCGGCGGACGACAGGTTGCAGACAAAGACTGAGTATTGCAGGGGATCGCCGTAACCCAGCATGGTTTCGTGCGTTTTCCGCAATCTCTTCGGCTCACGAACGTCGTAGCAAACGACGAATCGACGGCGTTGAGTCTCGCTCATCGCGTGACGAAGGGCTTGTAGTCTGTCAGTTCTCCGACGACCGTTCTTGCCATCAAGCGCGCCTGGACCTCGAGAATCCGGCGGTAGCTGATAGAATAGCCGAATAAGGGATGCGTGATGAGTGTCTCCATCCTTTCCTCATACGCCTCCACGACGCGTCGCCGGGCCGGGTCCTTGATCGCGCAGGCCGACCCGCGCTGGACGAAATCGTCCTTGTGAACCATCTGATTGTTGATCAACGTAAGGACAGTCGAATCACCGACGATCGGTCGGAATTCCTCTGCAAGGTCCAGACCGAGCGATGGGCGTCCGTAGTGTACCTGGTGGAAGAAGCCGATGTATGGGTCAAGACCGACGGCGATCAGCGAAGCAACGCAGTCTTTGAGAAGTAGAGCGTAAAGAAACGAAAGCAGCGCGTTGACAGGATCCCGCGGGGGACGGCGATTACGCTCCCGAAAATCAAAGGCGAGTTCCGGGCGCAGCATGCCCGCAAACTCGGAGAAGTAAACGCGTGCCGCGGTGCCTTCGACGCCGAGGAGCGTTTGAATCGAGTCGACGCCGTGGGCGCCGCCGCTTAAGCGTCCCAACTCGATCACCGCCGCCCGCGGCGAACCACGGTGATTCCGCCGTAAGAGCGTTCGCTGGTTTCGGATCTTGCCCCATACGAACGCCCGGGCCATGGACAGCGATCGCCGCGGATCCACAGCGACGCGGTATTGGGAGACTCGAAGCAGAACATTTCGCTGTTCGGGCGCGGTGGTTATCGCGGCGAGCCAGCCGCCGTAGGTAAAGTGCAGGAGCGGCGCTCCTCGCGCCACCACTCCGCGAATTGCCTGGGCGCTCACTTGGACATTGCCGGCAACGGCGACGTGAGAGACGTCGATCAGTCGCGCATGGGCCTCCGAGCCGTCGGGAGTGCGGACGACGAGCCGCTCGCCTTGCTTGCCGACCGTCGCACCTTGAGTGAGGACATAAAGTGGTCCCGCGTCTTCCCGCGCCGGCATGAGCCGGCGAACCTCCTCGGCCCTCACCCCACTCAAGAGGTTCGTTTCGTCGGGAAGGCAAATGCCGACGAGCGAGCAGCGCGGACATTTCGGGCTGTCTACGAGCGGGGGAGGTGGAATCGGTCGGGCGGCGGCTTCTCGAAGCCTCCGCACGGCCTCAAGCGACTTGGTGACCAGCGTTTCATCGAACTGCACGGCGAAGCGCTGTTTGGTGGCCGCATAGTAGATGCAGCCGTCATCACAAGCGTAGCCGTTCTCCCTTAGAATAAGCGCCTGCACACACAGTTGCACAAGGTCCGGTTCCCACGGGCCCTCGCGTCCCGGCGCACCTTTCTTGTAGTCCACGGGCCGCACCCGGCCGCCGTCTCCCTCCAGGAGATCGATGCGCGCGATCAATCCAAGATTGGGAGCCGACAGCAGTACGCCTCGGGCTGCAATCCGATCCTCCGGCTCCAACTCCGCCGCTTCGGGAAGCGGCCCGCCCTGCCGATCCACCCGCCGGTGAACAGCGGCGCCTTCGAGCGTGTCAACGCTGTGCGTGAACTCTCTTTGAACCCATTCGAGATAGAACAGACGAGGGCAATAGACGAACTCGTTCACCATGCGGGCGGGAACCAGATCCCGCGCCGGAGCCGGTTCAGGCGTCTCGTCCGCGCCTTGACCCGAGCGAACACTCATGGCCTCATGGCGCACTGGGACTACGCCGATGCGGCGTATTCACGCTGACGGCCCTCCGGTTCATGGGCCCGTCTCTTCGGGCAGGCGCGCGAAAATCGCCTCACAGACCCGACGGGCAATCGCCAGTGCCTGGCAGGCTTCCTCTAGCGTCGGCGCGGCCGGCATCCCAGGATAGCGAAATCGCCAGGCGTAGGGGGTCAGATCCGCCGCCGGCCCCACCAAGTCGGTCATCGACGGATCGTGCGCGACCACCGCACGTCCCAGTTCATCCAGATCGTGAGTCTTCCGAAACGGCTCCTCATGCGCGCTGAGAAAGGCCTTCATCGCCTTCTCGGCCGCCTGCTGGCAGTGGAAGACCGCACCGCGCACGAGGGGCGGCGTCGCCGCAAGATCATGTTCCGCTTCGCGGAGGTCCTCCGCGGCTCGCTGCAGCCATTCCCGCACCTCGGCGAACAGCTCAGGCTGCATAGAGCAACCTGCCCTCCCGAAGCACCGTTGCCGGAAGGGAGCATACTACACGCGACCGTGAGTCGAATTCGTCGCGCGTCCAGACGAGAACGTCTTTGGCAACCCCGACACCCCTGAGCGCCCGGTAAGCCTGCTGATCACGGCGGTGGCCGGGCAGGTCAGATTCACGAACAATGACAAGGAGATCGTAGTCGCTGTCGGGCCCGGCCTCCCCGCGAGCGCGCGACCCGAATAGGTAGATTTGCTCGGGATGCAGTCTCGCGACGAGCCGCCGCACGATCTCGGCGAGTTTCGCATCCTGCTCGAGGATCGGATCGCTCATACAGGTTCGAGTTTCGGGGCCCCATTCTCTAACAACTGGTCCGCTTCCGTAAGCGTCGCGTGCCCGCGATCCAGGCGGTGTCGGGCGAGCGCCACAAGATCCGGATTCATAGAAGTACAGCTTCGTGGACGAGTGTCTGCACGAACCTGGTACATGTCCAGACAGGATCGTGAAGCACCGACTCTGCAAACACCCGCGGGGAGATGTAGACTTGATGGGTCGTTGGCACCGAGGGCGATATCGAGCACGCAATCCTCGACTCCGGTATCGGCTTCGCACACGAGTACCAAGACGCGATATCTGACTCGCCTGTATCGCGGCCGCTGGCCCTGGACCCGAAGAGTTTGAGCGTCACCACACTGTCACCCACCGCCGCCCGCACCTTCGGCACGAACTCATCGACGGCCGCCCGATCGTGAAGCGCAAGCACAGCGCGTGGCGTCATGCCGTTCCGTCGCCGGTCACAGAGCGCTTATCCAGCCGTGGTGACAATCGAGCACAAGCCGCAAAGATTTCTTCACGGCGGTCAGACAGCGCCCGCCGGGCTAAAGTTGATCTTAAAGTTGGCACCTTCGCCGATCTTGATGCGGCGCGCCCGGAAAAGCGCTTCTAAGCCGCGCGAGCGCACCACCGCACGGTCGGGCGCCGGGGAGAACAGTTCCGGCATTTGCAGCAACGAACGGATCCCGTCCAGCGTCAACGGCTTGTCCCATATCGGCCATGTGAATACAGACTCCTCGCCGACTTCTCCCCAAGCAGTAGTGAGTAACTTCCCGCGGGCCGGGGCGGACGAGAATAGCACGAGTGCGCGATAGGCAAGGAGATTTGCCATCCATTGAGTATGCGCACCTATCGGCCCGGGATCACGATCCATCAGCGCGTATTGGTGTGCCTCGACCGGATCCCACCGAAGTGACAACCCTTCATCTTCATATCCCCATGGTTCAAAGAGCGTCCGCCTCAGGCGATCCGCGGCGACTTGCTGCATCAACTGTCGCACGGTATCCAAGAAGTACTGATGGCCTGATCCTCTGATGAAGCAGAACGGCGTCGGTACGACTCTGCCGTTCTTTTCGACGCTCGCGTCGCTCGCAAACGCGGCCAACAGGTCAACCGTCTCGCGGCGGTACACGCTAGAGCTGGTCAGCAGGCTGCGAGCGTGATCACGATATTCATCTGGCGTGCAGTCGACGGATTTGCCCAGGGCTAGTTCCGGGCGTGCGACGGCATCCGCCAGTGCCGCCCGCCACGCATCGCGCAGGCGCTCTACCTCCAGCGACAAGACCGGCAGTTCTCGGTCCATCGCTGCCCGTCGCTCCATTCCTGAAAAGCGTTTGCGAATTTCCTTCCTCTTCTTAGCCAGTTGCTGCTTGGCCGCGTTGAATGCCTTTTCGGCACTCTTACGCCTCGCTTCCGACTCCGACGATATGGGCCGTCCACGGAGTTCTTCTGACAACACGTTGATCAGCGCATCCGAATTAGCGAACGGGACGTCCGTGAGCACGGCGATCCAGTCGAACTGTCGCCGCCATGCCAGACGAATCTGCACGTGGCCGCCGCGGTGGAGCGTCACCGCGGTGCCGAGCGCAGCGAGGAAACCCAACGGATTGCTCCCGGCAAAGCCCGGCAGTTCCACGATGCGCGAGTCTTGTCTCGTTGACGTCTCGCGCATCATGGGGCGGCCTCAGTCACCACGTTCGCGGATTCTGTCAGCCGACTGGCATACCAGTCGCTGAGACGGAGCACCGCAGCCAAGTAGGCTTCACCCCACCACCCGTGGCGACGCACACTTGCCCAAAAGCGTTCGACCACGCCTGAGTCGATCCTATGGGCGTGCGAGAGTCCCGCCCGGGCAGCCGCGGTCAATTGCACCGATACGTCGCCCAGGCGCCCTGCGATACCTGGAGGCGATGCGTCTTCCACGATCGGTGCGAAGGGCCGACCGTAGCCGTGGTGGCTTGCTATGAGATGAAGGATCAAGTCCCGCACTTCTCGATCCTCGAACGCGAGCTGTTGTTCAGCCAGCTGCATGGACAACATCTCGTGCCTGAATCCATCAGGCAGCCCGGCCGCGCAACGAACTGTTCGGCGCTCTCCGGGAAGCACCGGCACATTTGCCGACTTGGCTATCGGTTTCTCAGACAGGACGGCCAGCACGTTCCCCCGCCGCAACAACATCTGAAAGCGTTCGTCCAGCTTTCCGGCATCATGCCAGTGGCCGGCTAGTTCCACCGCGTCGCCTATGTCGGATGGGAGACATAGTTCGGCGATGCGTTCTACTGTACGTTGGACGAGCCTCGTATGCTCGTCGAGCGACACGTCCCGGGCGCCGGATGAAGTCAGATCGTCGTCGTCCGCGAACAAGTCGATTTCGTCGTCTTCGGGCACGGTCCGCGCGCGTCGGCCCATGAGCACCACGCCGCCACCCGGGTGCCGTTCGATACGCCCCGTGCGCGCCTCGCGAAGGAGAGTGAGCCACCACTTCGGTGGCGCGGGAGGGTCGTCCGGCGCCGTCGGCCGGTAGCCCAACGCGGCATCGACGGCATCGTTCAACGCCCCTCGATCGAGTACGGGATCCTCGGCGGTTTCCATGACGACCGCCAAAGGAGGACACGTCAGCCACGGACCCAGCACGCGGCGATTCAACCGAACGACTGCGCGGCCCCTCTCGAACACGGCAGGTTCCCACAGATCCACCAGAGACTCGCCCACAGCCATATGAGGCTCAGACTGGCCAAGGCCGTCAATGCCGTAGTCCGCGGGGATAACAACAACGTCACCCGGCCCCACCAGCGTCGGGTCTCGAACGACTGTAGACGTGTCGCGCCCACGCCAGATCACAAAACGGCGATTCTGGGTCGCCGCAACGCGCTCTGCGATTGCCCCTACGCCCTCCACATCACCCGAGTCGTCGGGTCCGCCGCCGGGAATCGCGAGCCATGCACGAAGACGGTACAGAGGCACCGACAGCGTCTCGGCGGCCGATGGCGGACAAAGCGCCACGCTCTCGAGCCAGCTAGCGTCGGAATCGGCGACCGAAAGATCGCACCGCCACACGACCTGCGCTTCCGCCACCCACGACCCGATGCCGTGGAGGAACAGATGCACATCGGGTTCCGGATACGGTGAGGCTGATGTCTGGCACAACAAATCGAGATGCGCCGGCAGCAGTATCGGAGCATCCGGGGCCGGGGCGCAATACGGCAATACGTCGTCCACATCACGGAGCGTGGAATGCAGCGCCCGCACTCCGAAATCGATCGAGACTTCCTTGCCGGCACGGGCTGCTTTCTCGCTCAACAGCCGCCACGTTGCTGCTACAGCGTCCCCATAAATTGGATCGGGATCCTCACCCCTGGCATCGAGATCGCGAATCAGTATGGTCGCGGGCGTGACCGATATCCCTCCCATGCGGTTGAGCCGGCCGAAGCGCTGGCGAAGCGCGTCCAGACTTGCCGCCTCGGTGACAAGGGCGTCAAAACTGAAGTCCGCACCGACTTCGAGGCATTGCGTGGCAACGACAACGACAGGACGATGCGGCTCCTCAGGATCTGCCGCCCTCAAGCACGCCTGCCAGCGGTGCACCAACGCATCGCGTTCCAGGGGCCGCAAACGACCGGTGAGCAGCACGACATCGAAGAGTTCATTGGCGGCCTCTCGCAACGCCCGTGCCGTTTCTTCGGCGGTACGGACTCGATTCACCATCACGGCGACACGGCGGGCACCGCCGACTACGTACGATTGGGCCTCGGATGCGGCTCGCTTGGCCAGAGCATCGGCCCCCTGATCGGCTGCGGTGCGTACTTCGACCAACACAGCGGGCTTGGACGCCGCCAACCGGCTGCGGAGCACCGGATGGTCCAGTGCCTTCGTCTCGGCACGTCCGGGGAACACGTCACGGCGGTCGACGTCATCACCGGGGGGCGTAGCGGACATGACTGTAAAGGCGAACGGTGAAGGCAACGGATGCGTCGCCCAGGCCGCACCGCGATAGAACTCGATGCTGCGCATCGTCTGCAAGAATGGGACCGAACAATGCGCCTCATCCAGGATGATCAGACTGTCGTTTGCCGCCAACCCTGCGTAGATCGGCGCCGCGAGCCGACCGGATCCGTATGCACGAAATAGGATGCGAGACCCTACCTGGTCGACCGTTGAGGTAATCACCGCCGGCTGGGACGGAACACGGGCCCACCCGTCGTCGCGCAATATTCCACCTCGCAAGCGCCCAACCGCCAACGGACGATCGGTTCCCGCAACGCGCCTGAGGGCGTCCGCTACTCTGCGCAGCGGTCCCGTAGCGGCGGATCGCAGCCTGCTTGCTATGAGAACGGCACGCTGGTGGGCTTCATCGACGACGATCCGGCGATCGACAACAAACCAAATCCGACGCGGCGCGCTCCGCTCGCCGGTGGTTCGCTCAGCCTGTGCCGCAAGGGCATACAGTGCGATGTCGACGCACGCCGTCTTACCGGCCGCTGTTGGAAGCTCGATGACTTTGGGCCACGTGGCGGCGGCCACGCGGTCTGCGAGCATGGACTGCCAGGGAAACGGCTCGCGGCCCCATAATGCATGGAAGAACTCGTCGAATGAGCCGGCCGTCACGAACGGGTCTCCTGCCGGCGACTCAACGGACGACAGAAGCCGTATCCGCAAAATCGGCCGGCGCCGATACTGATCGGCCCACACACGGGCCGGCCGAATTCGAGCATCGCGTGCGTGTGCCGACGTTCGCCGCCGTCCTTCCGGCGCAGGCGCGGGAACGCAAACGACGGCGGCGCGCCGGCGTGACGTGACACGGAAGTCACGGCAACGTTGCGAGGTTCAGGCAGGCCGATCCGGACGCACGCCGTCGCTATCATATCCGCAACTTCCATCTGGTACCGGGCCCGGTCGGACGACTTAGGATGCCGGTCGAACACAACGGGTGTAACCGTTGCCCAGTGGGTCGCGCCGTCCGGATACGCTGTCCAAGCCTCCGCCCGCAGGTTCCACGCAAGGGAGCCCGTCTGGGGCGGCACAACAGACCAAACGCCGAGCGGGCCCAAAAGAAGCTGGCGCACACGCGCGATCGCCTGAAGAGCGACGCGGCGCTCGTCGAGAGAAACGGAGGACGGCAGCGTCAACGCCATGCCGAGAATTCTGCCGTCCGCATGTGGATGCCCCACGAACGCCAGCGGCAAAAGGGCCAAGTGCGGATCCGGAAGAGAACCCCCGTCGGCCCGGTGACCGGATAAGAGGCTTCGAATGCGCTCCGGAAGACCATTCGTTTGCGAAATGACCGCCTCACGCATGCGCTCGGCGACAGAGAAGACGGCGCACAGATCCAGAAAGGGATACGGGCCTTCCTCGCGCTCGAATGCCACGATGAGTGGATAAAGCTCGAACGCGCTGCCCTGCGCCGAGACCGTTGCGGCCCCCCTCGTAGGACCAGCATAGGGCGCGTACGTCGGAATCCGCGGGCGCGTTCGGCGAGCATATCGTCGTTCCAACTCTTCCAGCAGCCCAGCGCCGGCGACGCGCATCTGCAACGTCCCGTTTCGCCCGTCCGGCACCCAGTCCGGCGTGCGCGGCGCGTCTGACGCCACCCACATCTGCACCATCGACGTCGAGTGCCCGACCCGCGTCACTTTCGCGCAGAGGCCTTCGAGGGCCCGGCGCACCGCCACAGTGGGCTCCGCCGAAGGCCATGAGTAGTAAACAGTGTCGTCCTCCAGCCAAGCGCGGGCGAATGACCTCGGTTGTCGGTCGCGCGCGAGCTGAGGCGCGGACTGAATGGTCGCAGTTGGAGGTTTCCCGGCATCGCCTGGCTTGTCGTTCACCGGCACGTATTGGGTAACCATCGCCCGCTCGCTATGGCCGGCGGCGTTGATCTGCGGCGCTTCGAGGCGCTCCAACCACAAGAGCGCGTCGCGCTCAGCCTGGTCCGCGCCTGTTTCGAAGTGGGCGGCTGCAAGCGCCATATAGACCCTGCCCGGATGCGGCGGCCACTCAACACGCCGTGCGTGTCCGGCAGCATCAGCCGCGACGAAACCGTTCAGATACCGAATCCCAAAGACGAGCATCTTCCTATTCTGTGCCCGTCGACTCCGTAACCGCCTCCAGCTGGCTTAAACGGACGAGTTTCACCAACTGATCGGAAGGTGTCAGCTCCACGGGGTTCTCCTCCCAGGTCAGACCCTTCGCCTTTGTCTGGTTCACTGCCGCGGCTAACAGCTTGATCGCCTCCGCCGAGGAAAGGTCGAACTCTCTCGGTGCTTCACCCGGACGATCCAGCAGCTGCCATTGCATGGCGCCCTCAGGCCAGAGCAGACACCGCGAGCGCAAATCGGCGCCGGACTCGAACGCGAGCGTGGCGGCGCAAAGGCCCAGCGCGGCGAGAGCCGTGCGCGCCGCGGCATCAAGTTCCGCGTCAGGCTTGCCGTCTACCGGGAAGCGTAGACGCCTGAGTGCAATAAGTGAGAGTGTCGTTGTTTGCTCAGCGTATTCAATCGTCACGCCATTGTAGTAATTTTTTTCGGTCTTTTTGTCGCGCTGCTCCGGATACGGCACGCTCGAGTGGTTAAGTTTGGACGGCGCGACCCCGCCCTTGGCATGTGGATCCGCGACCTCCCAGGAATTGTTGTCCTTCTTCACGACTTTGACCGCCGCACGAATTTCAAGAGGATCGCGCCGCACGCCTCGCCGGAGGTCGCCTACCTCGGCCCCGACGCCCACAATTTCTGATACCACCACCCGTTCAAACTTCGGTCCAAGTCCGCCCTTCGGTCCTGTCGAGTCCCACATCCCAAGGAGCAATGCCGTGGGGCAAAGTATGTAGACCGGTGTGGCGTTGGAGGGACCGGCGCTGCTCAGCATGCGCCCTTTCTCCGAATCGCGAAATGGCTTGCCTTCGAACTCGCTGTCACGAAGGATGGCATCGGCCAAGCGATGAGGCACTTGAAGGCTCGTGATCCGTCCGACCGCCTCGACCAGCCGACCCTCCTGCTCATCGCTCTTTGTATCTCCTTTGGGATCGTGGCGGCTGAAGTCCACAACCACCGTCGGCAGCGCGAGGACTTTCGCATCGAGGGCGTCTTGGAGAGCAAGCTCCATGCGGTTCGCCTGACTCTGAACGCTGTCCAGCAGTACGCATGTAACCGGCAGGTCCCGGCCGGGGATACGCCGTGTTTCAATCGCGTATACGGCGCCGGCAAACGTGGGGGGGAAAACCTTGTCGCCCGGCCCCCTGCCGGTTGCAGCCGTCGGCGGCACCGAAAGGCGGCTGCCGATCCCTCGACCGCTGCCCGAAGGGCCTCAAATGTCAATGCGCTCATAGTGTGCCTCCCCTGATCTGCGCCCCGTGATGAGAGTTCGCGGCGCTCAATCCACCGGCTCCCTCGCCGAGATCGGTCGCCCGTGTCCGCGCCGAGCTCGTGGAACATCTCTTGGTCTGACGCCATCGAACCCGCCAGAAGTAATGCGTGAGCAAATTTCAATATGCCCACCGCCCATGGCCACTAGACTGGAACTAACTCGACTCCCTTTTTCGGCTTCCTAACTTCGAGCTAGGGCAATTGCGACTGCGACTCCGTGGGCAGAAGCCTGACCGGGGCAGCAACGAACATAGGTTCGATTCGACATGGCCATTATCCTCTACCCCAAGACAGGCAATTGCCTGCGCCGACAGCCTACGACTCCCTCTTATTGGGCATGTGCAGGTCGAGAAGAAGGCGACACCGGCAAGCCACCGATTTCTGGCGGATCAGTCGTCTTTGCATCGGGTCGCGGTGGCTGGATATGAGGCCCGATCGACGGCTGCCGCGCCGGACTTAACGACCGCGGGGTGCCGCATGGATTTGCTTTTCTTGTTTGGTGGCATTGTCCTCGGCACTCTGGCGGCGAGCGTGGCATGGCAGCGCCGCCTGAGCGAGCACCAACGCGCGGCCGAAGCCCGCAGCCTGAAGCTCGAGGAACAAGTTCACAGGTTCGAGGACCAAGCGCGAGAGCAAGCAGCGCGACTGACAGAATCACGGCACCGGGAGGACGCCGCTCAACGAGCCTTGCAAGAGGAAGCTCGCCTCCGGGCCGCTTCCGAAGAAACCGCAAAGCGGGTCCCAGGGCTCGAAGGTACGGTGGTGCAACAGAACACAGAGTTGACGAATCTTCGGGCGGAACTTGCATCGTTACGGACGCAAATCGTCGACGAGCGCAGGAACCTCGAAGAGAAAATGGGGATCCTCAACGACGCGAGGGCCCACCTGCAGGACGCATTCAAAGGTCTGTCCGCAGAGGCGTTGCGAAGCAACAATGAGGCGTTCTTGCAACTTGCCCGGGAGAACCTGGAGCGGTTTCAGCAGGGCGCAGTGGCCGACCTCGACGCTCGGCGGCAGGCCGTGGATGACGTCGTGCGCCCTCTCCGCGAACACCTCGGGCACGTCCAAGTTAAATTGGGCGAGTTGGAGCGCCAACGGCTTCAAGCGTATAGCGCGCTCGACGAGCAGCTGAAGGCTCTGGTTCAGTTGCACCTACCCCAACTGCACAGCGAAACCCTAAATCTCGTCAAAGCATTGCGTCAACCTAGCGGGCGCGGCAGGTGGGGGGAACTGCAGCTGCGTCGCGTCGTGGAAATGGCCGGGATGCAGCCACACTGCGACTTTACGGAGCAGACGACTGCTACAACCGATAACGGACGCTTGCGGCCCGATCTGATTGTATGTCTTCCCGGTGAGCGTCGTCTCGTTGTCGACGCCAAAGCCCCTGTCGACGCGTACCTGAACGCCATCGAAGCCGGGGATGATGAGTCGAGGCGCCGGTTCCTTGTCCAGCATGCCACCCAAGTGCGGAACCACATCGCCATCCTGGCCAAGAAGGAATACTTCGAACAGTTTGAGATCACGCCAGACTTCGTCATCATGTTCATCCCAGGAGAAGCGTTCTTCAGCGCAGCGTTAGAGTTCGACCCCGGGCTCATTGAACACGGGGTGGAGCAGCGCGTCATCCCGGCGAGTCCCACGATTCTCATCGCACTCTTGAAGGCCGTTGCCTACGGTTGGCGCCAGGAAGCCGTAACTCGAAATGCCCAAGAGGTGGCGGAACTCGGAGCAGACCTCTACCGGCGAATCAGCGATCTCGCAGACCGGTGGGGCGAGATTGGAAAGCGCCTTGGCCAGATGGTTGAGGCCTATAACAAGGCGGTGGCCACCTTGGAGACCCGCGTCCTCGTGACGGCACGGCGGTTCGCTGGATTGGGCGTCGCGCGACATGATGACAGCATTGCACCCGTAGAGCCTGTCGAGAGGGCTCCACGGGTTCTTGCCGCACCCGAAATGATACGCCATGATGCGCTCGCACTGGAGAGCCCTCGTTCGACCACAGAGGACGAACGGAACTGACCTTGCTCATTCGGACTGCGCGGAGATGACACAGCCACCCAGGCCCCACTCACGCATCCTGCGCTGTGCACCACACAGGACTTAAAGATCGAGCGCCGGGCCCGGCACGTCGCGTACCGGCGACGTGTACGGCGACGCCGCGGCCGCCTCCCGGTGCTCGCTCTTAGCCCGGGCGATCAGCTCCGGGTCTTTCATGAGCTCGCACGCCGCCGCGGCGAGGATCTGCGCTGCGAACTGCATCCCTCGGCGTCCGATGGCGCTGCCGGCGCTGACCACGTTTTGCCAGGAGTGGCCCGGCATGCCGAGGGGTGCCGTGACGGTCCGCACCTCGGCGGTGGGAACCACATACGACACGTCGCCGACGTCGGTGGACCCGCCCACGGACTCTCCGTAGGGAGGCGGCGGCAGGATCCGCTCCACGAGGTCGGTCCCGGCGTCGCCCGGCCGTCCCAGGTCGACGCCGCGCTTGCGCAGGTCGTCGAGCGCCTTCTCAAGCGCGCCCCTGGGAAACGTGCTCTGCAGCTTTCGGGCCAGCGTGTGCTCCTCTTCGGTGTACTTCGGTGCGCCGATCTCTTCCATGACCCGCTGCAGCAGTCCATCCAGGGTGCGGTTCGGCAGCGTGTCGTAGCAGCCCGCGACGAGGCGGACGTCGTGCGTGGTTCCGGTCATCAGGCAGGCCCCGCGTGCAATGTCGAGCAGGCGCGCGTACACCTCCTCGACCTGGGCCCGGCGTGGGGCGCGCACGTAGTACCACACCTCGGCACGGTTGGGGACGACATTCGGGGCGAGCCCGCCGTCCGTGATGACGTAGTGGATCCGGGTCGACGAGTGGACGTGCTCGCGCAGGTAGTTGGCGCCGACATTCATGATCTCGACCGCGTCGAGCGCGCTGCGCCCGTTCTCGGGCATGCCGGCTGCATGCGCCGCCACCCCGTGGAACGTGAACCGGGCCGAGTTCATCGCGGTGTGCACTTCGTTCATGAGCTGATTGCCGGCCCCCGGGTGCCACGTCAGCGCGCAGTCCACGTCCGCGAAGCGTCCGTCTTTCACCATGAACACCTTGCCGACCAGGGTCTCCTCCGCCGGGCACCCATAGAAGCGGACCGTGCCCTTCACCTCTCCCCGGCGGATCGCGTGCCGCACCGCCATCGCGGCGCCCGCCGCGGCGGTCCCGAGCAAGTTGTGGCCGCAGCCGTGTCCCGGCCCGTTGAGGACGATCGGGCGGTGTTCGATCACCCCACGCTGCTGGCTGAGGCCGGGCAGCGCGTCAAACTCCCCGAGCAGCGCGATGACCGGGGCACCTTCTCCGTAGGTCGCAATAAACGCCGTGGGCATGCCCGCCACCCCGCGCTCGACGGCAAACCCCGCCGCTTCCAGCGCGTCCGCGAGCGTCGCGCTGCTCTTCGTTTCGTGCAGGCCCAGTTCCGGCGTGTCCCAGATCCGATCGCTCAACTCTGCGAACAACGGGGCCTGCTCGGTGACGAAATCCAATACCGATGACAACGGCATCCATCCACCTCCACGGAGTCGCGCGGACCGCCGCGCACTGCTTGTAGAATTTACGCGTCGAGCGAGGCAACTCCTAGACGCGCGGGCACGCCGCGCCCTCGGACCCGTGCCGCGGCGCCTCACGCACGACCCCGGCTAGGCTCGGCCCGCCGAGCACCCTGTGCCACGGGTGCGGTGCACTCGGGTGGTGGATCGACGGGTATACCTTTGATGAGTTTACATCATACCTCGGGTCACGAGGCGGCGCCCATGAGCGAACACATCGGCAGTGTGCGTCAGGGCGAACGCGAATATACGATCCTCCTCGGCTACGGGGCTCCCGGCTTCTACGAGTGGGAACTCCTCACCACGAGGTGGATCGCGGAGAACGGCCACGAACGGGGAAACACGGTGACGGCGGCCAAGGGCCGCGCGACCGACCGGGAGGCCGCGGTGGCGCAGGCGCATGATGCCCTCCACGCCGCGATCAAGGCGGCCCGCTATCCAAAGCGTCAGGACAGTTAGGCGGGAGCGATACGACACCGGGCCACCGCGTCCGATGCAATGTCGTGCGGACGCGGTGGCCCGGCGCCTAATCCTATCGCGTTACCAGCGACCCCACTGGTCGCGGTGATAGTCGCGATCGTAGCGGCGATTGTCCCAGCACTGCCGGTCATACCGCCGGTCCTGGCCCCAGTAGTGACCGTACGCGTCCCCGCGGCAGTGGCGGCCCCACGTATCCGAGCCCCAGTGAATGTTCAGGTTGATACCCTGGGCATGGGCCGGGACCACGGACACGACGGCGCCGGTCGTGGCCAGGAACACAAACAGTAGGAGCGGCGCCAGCGTACGGATTGCACCGGATCGCATCATCCTCGTTGCCTCCTCTCTTGTCCCCCCGGTGCACCTACATGTTACCCTGCATCGGTGCTCGCATCGCGAGCCCATCCGGCAGGCGCCCGCGAATCATGCGAAGTGCCTACGGCGATCGCGTGAGCGCTTCACAACTGTGAACGCGTCCCGCCTTCGGATCCGCCATCTAGACCGGTCAACTCCATGCTGAGCGCGCCGAGACGGCGGCGGGCATCGCGGTCATACGCCTGCGGGTCCGCGCGCGCCTCGCGCAGGCCGTTGAAGTAGAGGCCGCTCCGATTCGCGAGCGCGGGCGACACCGCGAGGTTGAGAATCGCCTCGCCGCCTTCTTCCACGCTGCTCCGCGGCGTCACGCCCGCCTGTCGCACCATCGTCGTGTCCATGTACGTTGCGGGATGGAGGGCGTTGACGGTGACGCCGGTGCCCTGCAGTCGCTCGGCGAGATCGAACGTGAACATGATCTGCGCGAGCTTGCTCTGGCAGTACGCGCGCGTGCCGCTGTACCCGTGGGTCAGCATGACGTCCTCGAAATCGATGGCCTGCTGTCCCGCGGACGCGACGTTGACGATGCGCGCCGGTGCGCTCCGCGTGAGGAGCGGCATGAGGAGATGCGTGAGCAAAAACCCGGCGAGGTAGTTCACGGCAAACCGCAGCTCATACCCGTCGGCGCTCGTCTGCCGCCGGGACGCGCCCGAGCCGCCCGAACCGATGCCCGCGTTGCTCACGAGGATCTCCAGGCGATCCGTCGTGCCCTCGACGGCGGCAGCGAGCCGCCGCACCTCGGCGAGCGTCGCCAGGTCGGCCCGCAGGAACTCGGCGCGCCCTCCCCGCTCCGTGATCTCGCGGACGACGTGCTCGCCCCGCCCCCGGTCGCGGCCGTGCACGAGCACGCGGGCGCCGGCCTCACCGAGCCGCACGGCGACCAGGCGGCCGACCCCGTCCGTGGACCCGGTGACAAGCGCGGTCGTTGCGGTTAACCGTGACATCGCAGACCTCCGTCCCCTGAGTTGAGGCTGCCCATCCCTAACAACGTTCGCAGGAGGTCCCCACCTCCTCGCTCTCTTACGAAATGCCGACCGCCGCGAATGCCATCTCCGCCACGCGAAAGCCGGCGAGCCCGGCCGCGCTCGCCAGCGTCACCGCGTACAGCAGCTGCGCCGCGGGAAGCCACGCGTTCGCCCCCAACGCGATGCTGTGCCACGCCGCGGCGGCAAACGCCGGATACGCGACCGCGTGTACGGCCCGCCAGACCCACGGGGCGAGGCGCCGCCGCGTGTAGACGGCGACCGTGGAGAGGATCATCCCGTACAGGCCGACGACGCCGAGGGCGAGGGGGACGCCGACGCCGACGAGGCCCAGCACCGCAAATTGATCGCCCTGCGGGGTCGCAACGCCACGGAGCGCATGCACCGCCGACGCGCTGAGGCCGGCCAGTGAGAGGATCGTGTGGGTACCGCTGCTGCGCGCCGCCATGGGTAGACGCCGCCGCAGCCACGGCGACGACATCGCCGTCCCCGTGACGACGGCGAGATATAAGAGCGCGTACGCTGCGAAGCCCCACAGCGACAACATCACGCCGGGCGCCGCCTCGATGGCGTCTCGCGGGCCGGTCCTTCCGGGGCCTTGATTGAGCACCTCTGTGGCGCGACCATGCGGGAGACACTTATCGCGCGCCGCCCGGATGCCCTGTTCAACGACGCCGCATACCGCACATGCGGTACGCCCTGATCTCCGAGGTCAGCAGGGACTTGCTCGTCCATGCGGGTAGACCCGAACCGCAGCCGCTGACATTGTCGCGCTTCGGTCGAACCCACACCCAGACAATCCGGACGCTGCGCGATCCCTGGAGGGATGACGATGCCCGTAGACCTCGGGTTTCACTGGTCCATGCTCAACGATTACGACCGCAATGCCGCCTACCGCGCGGCGATCCGGCGGACCGTGCCTGACCGGATCGTCTACGACCTCGGCGCGGGAGTCGGGCCGATGTCCTACTATGCGCTCACGGCGGGGGCGCGTCGCGTCTACGGGTTCGAGATCGATCGCGACGCGCTGCCGTACCTGCGCCGGCTGGCCACGGAGTTCCCCAGCTTTACGGTCTGCCACGCCGACGTCGTGAGAGCCGCGCTGCCGCGGGACGCGCCGGAGGTCGTGATCTGCGAGATGTGGTCGGCGTGGCTCACGGACTGGCCGATGGTCAAGGCCCTGGCACGGGTGCGAAAGCGTGCCCCGCACGCGCACATCATTCCCGCCCGCGGCCATCACCTCATCCAGCTCGTGCGCGCGCGCCACCGCGCCGGGGTGCCGCTACGGGTGACGCCGGGCACGGAAGCGCCGGTGATCAACGAGAGCCCGGCCACGCTCGATGTCTCGCTCCCGGCGCTGGCGTGTGTTTCCGACTTTCGCTCGGAGATCCGCCCCGTGGATGCGACGGTGATGCTCACCCCGCTCGTCACCGGCATGGTCGACGCGGTCCGGCTCTTTAGCTACGAGGAGGTCTGGCCGGGCTGCCTGCTGCCGCGCATGGGTACGCGCGGCGACGAGCTGCTGCGGTGGATCACCCCGACGCGCGTGCGCGAGGGGCGGCGCGTCCGGTTACGCGTGCAGTACGCCTGGGGCAAGGCGCCGCTCCTCTGGCTGGAGTAGGGCCACCGTCAGCGGACCGCGCCGTACGCGTCCCGCCGGGGATCGACGCCGAGCCGGCGCACGCCCGTGTTGGGATCGATCGCGATCACCTTAGCGCTACCGACGGTCACGGGACTCGGTCCCTCCACGGCGAGCTCGGCCCAGTCCGCGAGCATCGTGACGTCGTAGCCGTGCGACTCGAGGGTCCGGCGCGCGTCCGGCGGAAACCGGCCCTCGAGGAAGATCTGGGAGAGCGAGTCGTAACGGAGCGCGCCGCCGAGCAGGAAGCGCGGCGCCTCGACCGCTTCCTGCGCCTGGAAGCCGTAGTCGAGGATACCGGTCAGGACCTGCAGGTTCGTCTGCACCTGGCTATGGGCACCGGGCGTGCCGCCCGCGAGCCGCAGGCGCTCATCTCGGGTCACCATGTACGTGTGCAGCGTGTAGACGGGCGTCTTGCCGCCGGCCACGACGTCCGGGTGATCGGGTCGCAGGCTCGCGGAGTTGAGCCGGCCGTTCACAAGGATGCCCGTGCCGGGGATCACCACGCCCGCGTCCACCCACAGGCTCTGGATCATCGACACCGCGTTGCCCTGCGCGTCGATCGTCACGAGGGCGGTGGTGTCGCCGGCGCGCTCCGCCTGCGCGGTCGAGGCCGCGCCGCCGCGAACGGCGGCGCGAATCTCCGCGATGCGCGCCGGCGAGAGGACGCGCTCGAGGGTGAGCCCGGTCCAACACGAGCACGAACCCGTCGCCCGCGACCCCACACATGTGCGGGCGCACCACCGCCACCGTGGCAGCCGTGGCGATGGCGGCGTCGATCGCGTTGCCGCCACGATCCAGGATCCGCATGCCGGCCGCCGCGGCGAGCGGATGGCCGGCGATCACCGCGGCACCGCTCCCCAGGATGGGGCGGTACCGCGTCTTGTGACCTGCGGCGCTGGGCGCGCTCGGTGCCATCAATGCCTCCCCGACGTTCGTCCGCGCCGCGCCGGCCTGCGATCGCCGGCGGGCGTCAGCCTGATCATCGCCGTCGAGGCCCTGTGACGCCGGCCTCGAAGGCCTGCTCCGCCGACATTTCGCACCGGGTTCATCGACACCTCCGCGGGCGCCGCGCGGCTCCACGGAGGAATTTCGCGTCCCCGCCGCTCATTTCTTCGGATGGCGCTGCGCCGGCGGATTGGGAGGGGCCGAACATGAGCCTGCGGGGTCAGACGGTGGTTGTCTTCGGCGGCGGGCGCGGGCTCGGCCGGGCGGTGGCGCTTGCAGCAGCCCGTGCCGGCGCCAGCGTCGTCGTGGCCGCGCGAACCCGAGCAGACGTCGACGCGGCCGCCGCGGAGGCGCGCGCCCTTGGTGCGGAAGCCACGGCGGTCACGGCCGACGCGCGGCGGCCGGCCGACGTCGAGGCGGTGCTCGCCGCCGCGGATCATCGTGGCGGCCCGAGCGTCGTCGTCTGCACGGTCGGCCGCAGTTTGGTGAAGCCGTTCGAAGCCTGCACCCTGGACGACTGGCAGGACATGATCGACGGCAATCTCACGCCGGCGTTCCTCGTCGCTCAGGCCGCGATGCCGCGGCTGATCGCGCGGGGCGGCGGCCGTCTCGTGCTCGTCGCGTCGCGCGTCGCGGTGCACGGCGGGGCGATCGCGGCGATCTACGGCGCGGCGAAGGCCGGTGTGGTGGGCCTCGCCCGGTCGCTGGCGCTGCTGGGGAAGCCGCACGGTGTCGCGGTAGACGCGATCTGCCCCGGCCCGATGGACACGCCGATGCGCTGGTCGGCGACCCCGGAGTTCGACCGAGCCAAGGTCATCCCGCCCGAAGCGGTCGCGGATCTCGTCCTCGCCCTCGCGGCGCACCCCGGCGTGAGCCTCGATGAGGCGGTCGTCCCGGCGGCGGTGACGTATGACGCCTGAGCACGCCGTGGCGGGGTCCGATCGCGACGACCGGCTCGATCGCCCCGTCCTGGACGACGACTCGCCGTGTCCCGCGTGCGGACGGCCCATGGACCGCCTGTGGTGCCGCACACGCTGTCCGGCATGCGGATACTTCGAGGGCTGCGAAGACTGATGCCCAAGGAGTGAACAATGTACGAGTTGGTGAAGCGGCTGACCGAGCTCACGGGGCCAACCGGGTACGAAGACGAGGTCCAGGCCTGGGTCGCGGACACGTGGCGTGAGCGCGGCCTACGCGTGGAGCGCACGCCGATCGGCAATCTCATGGCCCGCGTCGGCGGAACCGGGCCCAAGCTCCTGATCGGCGCGCACGCGGACGAGATCTGCTTCCGCGTCAAGAGCGTCGACGAGCAGGGCTTTGTCTGGTTGACCGCCGGGCGCGGCATGGGCGAGCAGCGGTTGCCCGAGCCGGTGCCGCTCGGGCTCGTCGCGGAGATCCTCACGGAGGCGGGGGTTGTGCGCGGAACGTTCGTCACCGTGACGGGGCATGTCATGACCCGCCAGCAGCGAGGCCGCGCCGAGCGCCACGGCATGGATTGGATGGATTTTTACGTCGACATCGGCGCGCGGACGCGCGCGGACGCCGAATCGCTCGGCGTCCACCCCGGCTGTGCGGTGATCAACGCGGTCACGACGCGGCGCGAGGGGCGCAACATCGTGGGCAAGGCGATGGACGATCGCGCCGCACTCGCGATCATGACCGCGATGCTCGAAGGGCTGGATCGGTCGCGGCTCCGCTACGAGGTGTGGTTTACTTCCACGGTTGCCGAGGAGATCGGCCTCATCGGCGCGCGTTCCGTGGCGGCCGGGTTTGACCTCGGCCTCATCGTCGAAGTGGGGCTCGCGGGCGACATCCCGCTGGTCGATCGGCGGCAGATGCCGGTATCGCTCGGTGCGGGGCCCGTCGTCGTGCACAAGGACATGTCGCTGCCCTACAGCGCGGCGCCCACGCGGGCCCTGATCCAGGTGGCGCGCACCGCCGGCATCCCCTTTCAGCACGCGGTGTTTCAAAACTTTGCGAGCGATGGGCGCGAGTGGATCCAGGAAGGCGTGCCCACGGCGATGGTCGCGTTTCCGTGCCGGTACACGCACAGTCCCAACGAGACCGTGGACGAGTCGGACCTTGCGCGCACGGTCGATCTGCTGCGCGCGTTTGTCACCACCCCGGGGGATCGCGGCTAGGTCGCCGGGCCCCGTCCGCCGCTGGGAACAATGGTAGCGGGATGGCGCGCGTTCTCGTCGGCACCTCGGGGTGGAACTATCCGCACTGGCGCACCCGGTTCTACCCGCGGGACGTCGCGGTCAGCGCGTGGCTGGGGTACTATGCCCGCCGCTTCCCCACGGTGGAGGTCAACAACACGTTCTATCGCCTCCCGGAGGCGCGCGTCTTCCGCGCGTGGCAGGCGGCCGTCCCACGATCCTTTGTGTTCGCCGTCAAGGCGAGCCGGTTTATAACGCACATCCGCCGCCTCCGGCTCAGCCGGGCGCCCGTCCGGCTCCTCCTGACGCGCGCCCGGCCGCTTGGCCGGGCGCGCGGGCCGATCCTCTTCCAGCTTCCTCCGACATTCGGGCGCGACGACGCGCGGCTCGCGGACCTGCTTAGGTCGCTGCCGGCGGGCCCGCGGTACGCGATCGAGTTCCGCCACGTCTCCTGGCACTGCGACGCGGTGTATGACATGCTCCGGCGCGACCGCGTCGCGTGCTGCGTGAGCCACGGTCCGGACATCCCGTTGCGCCTCGTCCGGACGGCGCCGTTCGTCTACGCCAGGTTCCACGGCCCCGGCGGCATCGGCGCCGGGTGCTACACGGACGCGGCGCTGCGGCGCTGGGCGGGCCGGCTTCGCGAGCTCTGCGGCGGCGGCGCCTACGTGTACTTCAACAACGACCAGGAGGGCTACGCCGTGGCCAACGCCACGCGCCTGGCGGAGCTCCTCGCGCGAGATTGACACTCCCACGCGCAAGGCCGGCCGGTGCCTACGCCAGCCGGAACACTCCCGGCTTGACCTCCGGGAACCGCTGCCACACTTCCCCGTCGTGGCCGGGGCAGATCCGGTTTTCGTCGCCGCCCGCGAGCGTACGGATCCGCTCCATCGCCTCGAGGCACTCAGCGATGCTGCCGAGGTGGATCGCGGGCGGCGCCCACTCGCGCAGGTTGCGGTAGCATGTGAGCGCGTCGTTCGCGAGCACAAACGGGCCCCCGGCGGTCCGCACCGTCACAATCTGCATCCCGGGTGAATGGCCTCCCACGCGCTCGAGCCCGATCCCGTCCGCCAGCTCGACGGCTCCGTCCACGATGCGCAGCCGGTTGCCGGCGCGCAGCGTCCCGATGTCGTCTTCGAAACAGTCGCTCAGAAACCGGCGGTGCCATCGCTCCGCGGCGCCGTACCCCGTCCAGAACTCCAACTCTCGACGCTGGACGACGAACGTCGCCTTGGGGAAGAGGCCTTCCAGGTCGAAGTGGTCCCAGTGCAGGTGCGTGAGGACGACGGTCGAGACGGCCGCCGGGTCCACCCCGGCCGTTTCCAGCAATTCATCCCGGGTCCGCATCTGATCCACCGGCACGCCCTTGAGCTTGCCGAGGCGATGCGTGAACCCGGTGTCGACGACGATCGGGCCCTCCGGCGTCCGGAGCACCCACACAAAATACGCCGACGTCGTCGTTTCCCCCGCCGGGTGCAGGTACATCCGCGTCGACCAATCCACGGTCCGCCCGCCGGCGCTCAGCGCCTCGATCCCACACGTCGCGGCCATTCGCTCCTCCTCACGCGCCTCAGATCCGCGTGCTCGAAAGTTCAGGCGGCGTTCGCGCCGCGGACACGTTCCCGCACTCCTTCGGCAGTGGCACGGTTTCTCCTTACGCGCGCACGCGATGACAGGGACGCATCGCGCGGCCATCGAAAGGGGCTGCGCCCGGCGTTCCCGCGTAGCGCCCGCGCCATACCTTGTCACGTGGAGGTTGCCGATGGACGGCACGGCCAGAGTTGCGATGGTCACGGGGGCCGGGACGGGCATCGGCCGTGCGGCCGCGCTCGCGCTCGTCGAGGCGGGGTACGCGGTGGTCTTGGCCGGACGCCATCGGGAGTCGCTGGAGGGGACGGCCCGGTCCGCGCCGGCGGGTGCACGCACCTTGGTCGTGCCCACGGACGTTTCCGACCCCGCCGCCGTCAAGGCCTTGTTCGCCGCCACAAAGGACGCGTGCGGCCGCCTGGACGTGCTGTTCAACAACGCCGGCATCGGCGCGCCCGCGATCCCGCTCGAGGATCTCTCCTACGAGCAGTGGCGCGCCGTGGTGGAGACCAATCTCACCGGCGCGTTCCTCTGCACCCAGGAAGCGTTCCGCCTGATGAAGGCCCAGGCGCCCCGGGGGGGACGCATCATCAACAACGGCTCGATCTCCGCGCACACTCCCCGCCCCTACTCGGCGCCGTATACGGCGACGAAGCACGCGATCACCGGCCTCACCAAGTCAACCTCGCTCGACGGCCGCCGGTACGACATCGCGTGCGGGCAGATCGACATCGGCAACGCGGCCACGGACATGACGGCGCGGATGGAGGCCGGCGTCCCCCAGGCGGACGGGTCCATGCGCCCCGAGCCACGGATGGATCTCGTCCACGTGGCGCGCGCCGTCGTGTACATGGCGAACCTGCCGCTCGAGGCGAACGTCCAGTTTCTCACGGTGATGGCCACCAAGATGCCGTTTATCGGCCGGGGTTGACGCTGCCCCCGGGCGCCGCGCTTGGCCCCGCCGGCCGTGCCCAAAGGCTCGGTCAGGGCAGCACTGCCAGCGCGTCCTCCAAGAGCCGAAGGAACGCCGGGCGATCCACGCGCAGGCCGACACGCGCGTTTGGGACGTCACCGCGGGGCGGCGTGCCCGGCCGGATCGCGGGATTGAACTCAGGCAGATGGCGCGGGTCGCAGAGGGTCATGCCCCGGGTGTGCTCGCCCCGCAACTCAACGACCACGTGCATCGGCGCCCACGCCACGATCTGGGGCTCGAGCAGGATCGCCACCGCGCACGGATCGTGCACCGGTGCGACGGCGTTCCCTGCCCGCGTCTGCCGCGCCAGGTAGAATCGCAGCAACGCCGCGACCGCCCGCGCCGCGCGGGTGCCGAGCGCCTCGATTCGATCGACCTCGTGCAGGCCGACCCCCGCCTGCCTGGTGAGGTTGAGACCCGACATCCACAGCGGGACGCCGGCGCGAAAGACCACGTCCGCCGCTTCCGGGTCGAACCAGATGTTGAACTCCGCGGCCGCGTTCATGTTGCCCGCGGTGACCGACCCGCCCATGATCGAGAGCGCATCGATTTTTCCGGCGAGGTCGGGGGCGGCGCGCAGGGCGACCGCGAGGTTGGTCAGCGGCCCCGTCGCGATGACCGTGACCCCGTCGCGGCTCCGCAGGGTTTCCACGAGAAACTCGACCGCACTGCGCCGGTCGGGCCGGCGCCGCACGGCGGGGAAGTCGTACCCATCGAGCCCGCTCTCACCGTGGATCGCGGTACCGAAGACCGGAGGCTGCACGAGCGGGGCCGCGCAGCCGCGGGCCACCGGGACATCCATGCCCGCGAGCTCGACGATCCGCAGGGCGTTCAGCGTTGTGCGGTCCACATCGGCGTTCCCGGCGACCGTCGTGATCCCGAGGATGTCAAAGTGGCGCGCCGCCAGTAGAATCGCCAGCATGTCATCGTGCCCCGGGTCACAGTCCAAGATGACCGGGCGACGCGTCGGGCGCACGCCTCTCCCCTCCTCGCGCGCCGCGGTTTCGGGCGCCGTGTCCGGAACACGCCGGCGGCCCGCCTCGTGTCAAGGCGGGCCGCCGGTCAATCCTGCGAGCCTCAGATACCGCCGGGGCGGTGCCTCTCGGAAACCGCCTCGCTCAGTGGCCGCAGCTACACGCGCCGCCGCAGCCGCATCCGCCGCCGGATGAGGGAGCCGGCGCGCCGCCACTTCCGGCGCCCACCATCACGGCAATCGGCGTGTACACGCGCCGCGCGCGGGCCGTTCCGCAGCTGGGGCACGCCGGAGCGCCGCGGGACTCGTATTCGGCCACCGTGGCCGTCATCTCGAACTCCTGTCCACACGACTTGCAGCGAAAGACATAAGTCATCATCGCACCACCGTATCGAGGCTCGGCCGCCCGTCGTCACCGCGGGTCGATGCCGGGTGTCGAGAACCCTGCCTTATCTCCTGAGTTCGTACGCCGCCCGGAGCCTTCCTGCCGCGCGGCCGGCCTCAGCGCGGGGGGGCTACCGCCCGGTCCACTGGGGCGCCCGTTTTTCCAGGAAGGCGGCGACCCCTTCCTGGAAATCCGCGCTGTCGTAGCAGGTCTTTATCAGCTCGTGGCCGGCGTCGTCCGGCAGAAACCGATGCACGACCCGACGCACGGCCTCTTTGCTGACCCGCAACGTCAACGGCGGCGCCTGCGAGATGGCCTGGGCGACCTCGCGCACGCGGTCGTCGAGCGCCGCCGCCGGCACCACCTCGTTCACCAAGCCCCAGGCGAGCGCCTCCGCCGCACTCACGTGGCGGGCCGTATAGATCATCTCCTTCACGCGCGCGGGGCCGAGCAGGGCCACGAGGCGCGCGTAGTTCTTCATGGAGAGACAGTTGCCGAGCCGGATGATCGGGATCCCGAATTTGGCGTTGTCCGCGGCGATGCGGAGATCGCACGCGACCGAGACCGTGAGACCGCCGCCAATGACGAATCCGCGCACCGCGGCGATCGTGGGTTTGGCGACGCCCTCGAGCCGTCCGATGACGTGATCGATGCGCTCCTCGTAGTCGATCCCCGCCTGCGGGTCGCCCCGGAACGCCGGAAACTGGCTGATGTCCGTTCCGGAGATGAACGCCCGATCGCCTCGGCCCGCCATGACGAGCACCTTGATCTCGGCATCGCGGTCGACCTGGTCGCAGATCTCGACCAGCCGTTCGTACATCGCCCACGTCATCGCGTTGCGTTGGTCGGGGCGGTTCACGGTGAGGTACGCGACCCCATCCGTCACGTCGAACAGCATGTCCGGTTCAGCCACCGCGGATGCACCTCCCGATGGGGCCTCGGATACACGATGATGTGGAGAAGCGACGGCGATGTGCCGGCCGCCCCGGACCGGCGGAGCGACCGAGCGGGCTATGTGTTCGGCGTCGGCGGCATGAGGCCGGGGGGACGCAGGCCGCAGCGGTGAACTGCGTGTTCGGATTCGCGCGGGGTAGTGGCGGGTTCAGGCCTCAGGGGCGGGCCGCCGAGGCGTCTCACCGTCGGCCGGACCGTCCTCGTGCGCCGGAGGGCGCGAATCTTCCGCGGATGTCTCACCCGTGACCGGCGTCGTGACGACCTGGCGCAGCAACTCCCCCGCGATGTCCCCGATCGTCACCCGGCCTTCGTCGCCCTGCGACGTGATGTACTCTTTGACCCGCATGCGCTCGCGCTCTCGGGCCAGGCGTTTGAGGCTCAAGATCATACGGCGTTCGTCCGCGCGGACCTCGGTCACCAACGCTTCCACCGGCTCCCCGGCCTGCACCACATCTTCGACCTTCTGCACACGCCGTTCGGCCAGCTCGGAAATCGGGAGGAATGCATCCACCTCGCCGAGCCGCACAAACGCGCCGGAGGTGACGATACGCACGACTTTCCCGGTGACCACCTGGCCCGGCCGGTACGCATGGCCGATATGCTGCCACGGATCGGGCAGGATGTGCTTCAGCCCGAGCGAGATCCGGCCGGCCTCGCGGTCCACGCGCAGCACCGCCACGGTCACGTGCTGGCCGCGGCGCACCACCTCGGATGGGTGCTTGATGTACGTCCACGACATCTCGCTGATGGGGAGAAGCGCGTCCACGCCGCCGAGATCGACGAACGCGCCGAAGTCGGTGAGGCGCTTCACCACGCCCTCCCGCACCTGGCCCTCCTCCAAGGAGGCCAGCACCTCCGCGCGTGTCTTGGCGCGGAGCTCCAGGGCCGCGTTCTTGTGCGACAGAATGACGCGCCCTTTGTGGCGGTCCACCTCGATGATCTTGAGCGGAATACTCTGGCCGACGAGCGCCTCGAACTGCCGCCCCTTCACCTGCGACAGGTCCACGTGGCTCCCCGGCACGAAGCCGCGCACGCCGAGATCGACGACCAGGCCGCCCTTGACCTTGTCCACCACCATGGCGTGGAGCACGGTCCCGGCCTGAAACATCTCCTGAATGCGGTCCCAGGCGCGCACGAGGTCGGCGCGCTTCTTGCTGAGGAGGATGTTGCCCTCGTCGCCCTCGACCTTCACCACGTAGACGTCGATACGGTCGCCGACCGCGATGCCTTCCACGGTGTCGCCTCGGGCGGACAGCTCCCTGGGAGGGATAAATCCCTCCGACTTGGCGCCGACGTCGACCAGGACGCCCTCGCTGTCGACGCGGACGACGGTGCCCTGCACGATCTGGCGTTCCGCCAGCGTGGGCATCTGTGCGAGATCGATCTCCTCGGCCTGAGGCGCCGCCGCCTGTTCGTCGGACATGGAACCGTCACCGCCCCCATTCGACAATCACACCCGCACCACGACGCGCGGGCAGGTACGCTAGTGCTTCGCCGACTCGATACCCTCTCCTGCCCTGGCGAGCAGCGCCCCGATCTCGTCCGGGATCCGCCGCACGCGGCCGCCGCGATCCACCGCCGCGTGAACGGTATACCCCTCGGCCAGGACCTCCTGGTCCGGGTGGCGCACTACCTCGTACGCGAATGCAAACGTCGCCGGCCGCACGTCACGGAGCCGGGTGCGAATGATCAGCACGTCATCGTAGCGTGCCGGCCGCCGGTACCGGCAGTGCGCCTCGACGATGACGAGCAGCCACCCGGCCGCCTCGATCTCGGCGTACGACCGTCCGCGCTCGCGGATCCACTCCGTCCTCGCCGCCTCGAACCACACCAGGTAGGCCGAGTGGTGCGCGACGCCCATCTGATCGGTCTCCGCGTACCGCACGCGGATTCGGAGCTCCGAGATCCCGGCCGAATCGGGCATGCCGCAGCGTTCGCGCCGTCGTCCCGCGCTTCCTCGCTGCCGCGCCGGTGACCGCGGCCGCAGCGGTCTGCGCCGTCTTTTGTAAGACGGGGCAAGCGTCCGGAAAGTTCTCCCCGCGGTCCACCGGCTAGAAGCCGCGGCCGCGCAGGCGCGGATCGAGCAGGTCGCGCAGCCCGTCGCCGACGAGGTTGAAGCCGACCACCGTCACGAGGATGGACAGCCCGGGAAAGGTCGCGATCCACGGGGCGGTGAGCATATAGGAGCGTCCCGTGGCCAGCATCGAGCCCCACTCCGGCGTCGGCGGGCTCGCGCCGAGACCCAGAAACGACAACCCGGCGGTCTCGACGATCGTGAAGCCGACCGTCAGCGTGGCCATGACGATGATGGGGGAGAGGACGTTGGGCAGGACGTGCCGGGCGAGGATGCGGGGCGCGCGCGCCCCCACGGCGCCGGCCGCTTCGACGAACTCTTGCTCGCGGATGGCGAGCACTGCGCCGCGGACCACACGCGCGAACTGGGGCGTGTACACGATCCCGATCGCGATCATCGCGTTGGTGAGGCTCGGCCCGAGAATCGCCACCACGATCATCGCCAGGAGCAGGTAGGGAAACGCGAGCATCACGTCCACCACGCGCATGACCGCGGCATCCGGCCGGCCGCCGAAGTACCCGGCCACGGTGCCCAGCAAGACGCCGAGCAGCATCGCGATGCCGTCGGCAATCACCCCCACGACGAGCGCGATGCGCGCGCCGTAGAGGCAGCGGGAGAAGATATCCCGGCCGAACTCGTCGGTACCGAACGGGTGCGCCGTGGACGGCGGTTTGAGCTGGTCCGTGAACATCTGGTCGATCGGATTGTGCGGCGCGATCTGGTGGGCAAACGCCGCGCACCCCACGACGAGCACGAGGATGGCGACCCCCACGAGGAGGTTGGGGCTCCGCACTAGGCGGCGCCAGGACAGCGCCGCGGATCGGCGCGGGGTGCGTTGGGCCAAGGCGAGGGCCGGTACCGTCACGTGTAACGGATGCGCGGATCGAGATAGGCGTAGAAGACATCCACGAGCAGGTTCGCGAGCACAAAGATCGCCGCGGCGATGAGCACGACGCCCTGCACGACGGGGTAGTCCCGGGCGAGCACGCTCGTGATCGCCAGGCGTCCCAGCCCCGGGATCGCAAAGATCGTCTCCGTGAGCACCGCCCCGCTCAGCAGCAGGCCGAGCTGCAACCCGATCAGCGTCACCACCGGCAGCAGCGCGTTCCGCAGCGCGTGGCGGCTCACCACCGAGCGCTCCCCCACCCCCTTGGCGCGCGCCGTCCGGACGTAGTCCAGGTTGAGCACTTCGAGCATCGTCGACCGCGACATCCGGGCGATGGTGGCCATCGACGTCGCGCCGAGCGCCACCGCGGGCAGCACGAGGTGCGCCAGGCTGCTGCGGGCGACGATCCAGTTGCCGGTGACGAGACCGTCCACCAGGGGCATGCCCGTGACCCGGCGCCACCGCATACCCTCGTCGATCATACCGCCGAGCGGCAACCAACCCAGCACGCCGCCGAAGACGAGCAGCAACAGGATGCCGGTCCAGAATACCGGCATGGACACGCCGATGAGGACCCCGACCATGGCGCCGGTGTCGAGCACGGAACGCGGGTGCCGGGCCGCGAACACGCCGATGGTGAGCCCGAACAGGACCGCAAACACGAGCGCCGCCAGGCTCAGCTGGATCGTAACGGGCAGGGCTTGGCCGATTTCCCAGATCGCCGGCTGCCGCGTGCGGAGCGAGACGCCGAAGTCGCCGCGGAGCGCACCCGCCAGAAACCGCAGGTACTGGACGTAGACCGGTTGATCGAGGCCGAGCTGGTGACGCAGCCGCGCCAGGTCGGCCGCCGTCCCCTTGTCCCCGAGCAGCAGCTCGGCGACGTCGCCGGGGATCAGGTGCATCCCGAAGAACACGAGGATGCTGACGCCCACCAGGACCGGGACCAACTGCACGAGGCGGCGGGCGACGTACTTCAGCATCGGGGCTCGGCGCCGCGCCAGTGGCGGGGGCCCGGGGCCTCAGGCGGGCCCCCGCATCCCGGGCGCTTGGCGCTTACTGCAGCGAGACCAGCTCCATGTGGAAGAACATCTGCAGCGGGTTGAGCAGGAAGCCGCTGACGTTTGCGCGGGTCGCCCGCACCTGGTTCGTGTAGTTGATGAAGATCCACGGCGCGTCGTCGTGGAGAATCTGGTTCGCCTGCGCGTAGAGTTGCGCGCGCTTGGCCTGGTCCGTCACCTGCCGGGCCTGCACGATCAGCCGGTCGAAGGCCGGGTTGTGGTGACGCGAGTTGTTGTTGGTCCGAGCCTTGCCGGCGGCCTCATCCCATTCGAACAGATCGCCGAGAAAGTTGTCCGGATCGCCGTTGTCACCCGACCAGCCGCTGATGGCCATGCCCTCCCACTGGGTGTGCCGGATCTTGTCGAGGTAGGCACCCCACTCGTACTGCGTGATCTTCACCGTGACACCGACCTTCGCCAAGTACCCTTGGACCGCCTCGCCCAACTTCGCGCCGCCGATCGGATTGTAGCCGCGCGGGTTGGCGTAGACCATCATGTCCGTCGTGAACCCGTTCGGGAAGCCGGCCTCCGCGAGGAGCTGCTTGGCCTTCGCCGGATTGTACGGGTACGGTGTCACGGCCTTGTTGAAACCCCAGAGGACGGGCGGCATGCCCTGGCTCGCGGTGGTCGCTCCACCGTAGAGCCCCTTGTTGATCGCGTCCTTGTCGACGGCGTAGTTCATCGCCTGCCGCACGCGCACGTCCTTGAACGGCCCGAGGTCGTTCGACATGGAGACCCCGAGAATCGTCAACCCCGGCTGCGTGTACAGCTTGAGCTGGGGATTGCCGCGGACGCGCGCGTAGTCGGACGGCGGGACGTCGGCCAGGATTTGCACCTGGTTGCGCTCGAGCTGCAGCATGCGCGTGGCGCTCTCGGGCACGACCTGGAAGATGATCCGGTCCACCTTTGGGCGTCCACCCCAGTACCCGGCGTTGGCGTCCACGGTGACGTGATCGTTGCGGACCGCCTCGATGAACTTGAACGGCCCGGTCCCGACCGGGTGTTGCCCGGCGTCGCAGTTGTACTGCTTCGTCGCGGCGGGTGACATGATGCCCTGCCACACCATCGCCAGGCTCGTAATGAACGGCGCGTTCGGCTTCGGCAGCGTGAAGCGCAGGGTGGAGTCGTCCACGACGTCCATCTTGGCCACCGTGCCGTCCTTCGCCGACCCGTACGTGAAGTCGTCGTACGTGTCCACGCCCTTGCGACCGAGCACGTAACAGGGATTGTTGGGATTAATGGCGCGGTCGACGTCCTGGGCGACGGTGTGCGCGTTCATGGGGGTCCCGTCGTGGAACGTCACGCCGGGCCGCAGCTTGAACGTGTACGTCCGCCCGTCCGGGGAGATCGTCCAGGACTGCGCGAGCCCGGGCCCGACGACGCTCGAGCCCGGCTTGTAATTGACGATGCTGTCGAAGATCGTCGACATGATGAAGCCCGACTCGTTGTTCTCCACGGTCTGCGGATCCAGCCCCGTCTGGTCGGCGCCGATCGCGATGACCAGCGTTTTGGGCGCCTGCGCCCGGGCTTGGCCGACGGCCGAGATGCCCACCGGAACCAGGGCCGCCGCCACGAGCAGCGACACCCACCGCCGGCGGATCGCCTGCGTCATGCACCACCCCCTGCTGATGCGAGTCGACCGAACCTTATAAGCATACGCGCCGCAGGGGAACCAGCCCTCCTGTGGATAACCTGACGCGCCGCCGCGGCCCGCGGGCCCGCGGGTAGCGTTCGTGGGGCGAGCGCGCGTCGGACGGGCCGCTAGGCCGACGCGTCACGGAGCTCGCGCGCACGGGACGCGGCCCGCTGGACCGCCTCGCGCACCGCGTGGGAGAAGCCGCGCCGCTCCAGTTCGCCCACGCCCGCCATCGTCGTGCCGTTGGGTGACGTGACGCGGGCGCGCAGCGCCGCCGGGTCCTGACCGGTCTCCACGAGCATCTTGCCGGCCCCGAGCACGGTCTGGGCGACCAGCGCGAGCGCCGTGGCACGATCCAGGCCGGCGCGCAGGCCGGCGTCGACCATCGCCTCCGCGAGGAGGTACACGTACGCGGGACCGCTGCCCGAGAGGCCGGTGACCGCGTCGAACAGCGCCTCGGGCACGACGGCCACGCGGCCCACGGCTTCGAACAGCGCCCGCGCCACGTCGAGGTGCGACACGGTGGCCCACCGGCCGGCGCAGAGCGCCGTCGCCGACGCGCTGACGGCCGTGGACGTGTTCGGCATGGTGCGGATCGCCGGCACGCCCTCGAGATAGCGCTCGATGGTGGCGAGCGGCACCCCCGCCGCGACGGAGACGACGAGGTGGCGGGGCGTGACGTGCGGGGCGATCTCGCCGAGCACGCCGGCCATGTCGGCCGGCTTGACCGCGAGGATGACGACGTCGGCCTCACGCGTCAGCTGCGCCTTGTCCCGCGTCGTGCGCACCCCCCACCGCGCCGCGAGCCCATGGAGCCGAGCGTCGTTGCTGCGATTGGTGACGATGCACCGCCGCGCGCTGATCGTACGCGCTCCGACGAGGCCGCGCAGGAGCGCGTCTGCCATGTTTCCGGCGCCGATGAGCGCCACCGATCGATCGACCGCCATCGCCGTCCTCCCCGCATAACAAACGCCCCGTCTCGCCAAAGGGCGAAACGGGGCATTTCCGCGGTACCACCTTTGTTCCCCGGCATCCCGCCGGGGCACTCGACGCTGTCACGGGCGACCCGGCTCCCGGCACGGCCTGCGCACCGGGAGCGGCTCAGGGGGTGGGTTCGGAAGCGGCCGTCGCGGCTCTCGCACCGTGTGGCAGCCGCTCTCTCTCTTGACGCGCCGGGTCCTACGTCCCCCGTCGAAGCCTTGCTATTCGACTGTACCGAACTATACACGGCGCCCCGATAAGCGTCAAGGCACCGACATCCCTGTGTAATTGCGCAATGACCTTATGTCCGACACTCCGGCGTATCGCCGATGGCGTGAGAGCCCGCCGCAGCCCCATCGTTGCGCCGCCGTAAACCTGAAGGCCATGCGGAGGGAGCGCGCGGCGCAGTGCGGACGGGAGAGGAAACCCCTCGCGTCTTGCCGGATACAGACGCCACGGGCGCGGGATCGTCCGTCGACTCTTCGGGCGCGCCAGCGCCGAAGCGGGGTGAGGACGCGTGGGCGAACGGATCGGCTTCATCGGGCTCGGCATCATGGGCCGGCCCATGGCCATGCACCTGATCGAGGCCGGATACGACGTCACGGTCTGGAATCGCACGCACGCCAAGACGAACGCACTCGTCGACGCGGGAGCGCGCAGCGCCGCCTCCCCCAGGGATGTCGCCGGCCGGAGCGACATCACCATCACCATGGTGGCCGACACGCCCGATGTGCGACAGGTCATCCTTGGCCCGAACGGCGTGATCGAGGGTGTCCGATCCGGCGCCGCCGTCGTGGACATGAGCACGATCTCGCCCGTCGCGACCCGCGAGATCGCGGCGGCCCTCGCGGACCGGGGCGCCGCGATGCTGGATGCGCCGGTGTCGGGCGGTGAGAAGGGCGCGATCGAGGCCACCCTCTCGATCATGGTCGGCGGCGACGCCAAGACGTTTGAGCGGGTTCTTCCGATCTTTCAAAGGCTCGGCAAGAACATCGTCCATCTCGGCGGGCACGGCGCCGGGCAGGTCACGAAGGCGTGCAACCAGCTTGTCCTGTCGCTCACGATCCTCGGCGTGGCCGAGGCGTTCGCCCTCGCGAACCGCGCCGGCGTCGATCCGGCGAAGGTGCGCTCGGCGCTCCTCGGGGGCTTTGCGCAGAGCCGCGTGCTGGAGCTCCACGGACAGCGGATGCTGGATCAGAATTTCGAGCCGGGCTTTCGTACCCGCCTCTATCACAAGGACATGGGCATCGTCACGGAAGCCGGCCGCGCGCTGGGGGTGCCGTTGCTCGGCGCCGGGCTCGCCGCGCAACTGTACCAGGTGGCGATGAGCCATGGATTTGGGGAGCTCGACTACTCGGTGCTGGCGCGCGTCGTCTCGGAGATGGGCCCGGTCACGCGGTAGCGCCCCGGACAAGCCCACACACGCAAACCGGCCCGCGAACACCGCGGGCTGCTGTGTCGTCTCGTACGTGCTCCAACCCTCGCCGGCGTAATGCGATGGGACACTAGAGGTCCTCGCGGCGAAGCCGCGCGTGGTAGTCGGCGATGCCCTGCGCGGAGATCGCCAGGCGTTCTCGGAGCAGGGCTTGGATATCCGGCGTCCAGGCGAGACCGCGCCCGGCGAGGTCGCGGCGGACGTGCTCCGTGAGGGCGGCGGCGATCTCTGCCTGCGTCGCGCGGCGGCCGCCGATCCGCCCAAACGCTGCCACCGCCGGAATCTCACGGACCAGCCGTTCCTGAAGCACGCCGTACGGCCCGGGGTATCGACCGAAATGTGAGAAGAGGATCGCATCCGGCCGCAGGTCTCCGAGCCGTGCCGCGGACCGGAGCATCGCGTCCGGATCGAACTGGTTCGGCGCGGTATCGGCAAGCACGTAGTCCTCGGCAATGTCCGGCAGCCGCTCGCCGAGCTCGTCGGCCGAGAACAGGGCGCCCGCGCCCCTATCCAGGATCATGTATTGGTGGCGTGCGTGTCCCGGCGCGTCGATGAAGCGCAGCACGTGGCCGCCGCCCAGGTTGAGCTCTCCGCCGTCGTCTATGACGCGCAGGCGTGACTCCGGCACCGGTTCCGGCACGCCGAAGTACGCGTCAAGCCGCGGCCCGAAGACGTCGCGCGCCCCGGCCACCAGCCGGGCAGGATCGATGAGGTGGCGCGCGCCGCGCGGGTGCAATGTCACACGGGCCGACGGCATGAGCGACAGCAGATGTCCGACGCCGCCGGCGTGGTCCAGGTGAATGTGCGTGACGATGAGATCGGTCACGTCCGCCGCCGCGACGCCGAGCGCCGCGAGGGCGTCAAACCAGACGGGCACGCTCCGGGCACTCCCCGGGTCCACGATCGCCGGCCGTGGGGCGCCGATGAAATAGCCCGCGGTGAGCCGAGGTGCGCCTCGCTCCAGCACGTCCACCAGCCGGATATCGCGGGCGACTTCGGGGTACACAGCGGTCATCGTCCTTCCGGCGGGATCAGCCGGTCGAGAATCGCTTTCGCGGTCGAATGCGGATCGGCTTCGTGCCGCTTGGCCCGCGCGAGGAGTTCGGCCGGTTCGCCGCGATCGTGCACCGTCGCGCGCACGCGCGACGCAAGCGCCGCCTCCACGAGGGCGAGCACCTCACGTTCCACGCGCCGCCCGCGGCGCGCCTCGAGCTCGCCCGACGTACACAGGTGCTCGCCGTGCCGCCGGATCGCCTCCCACACGTCCGCCACGCCCGCCCCCGTGGACGCCGTCGTCTCCACCACGGGTACGTCCCAGACGTCGCGGTGCGGCACCAGGCGGCGCATCTCGCGCAACTGCATCACGGTCTCCTTCGCGCCCGGCCGGTCCGCTTTGTTGACGACGAGCACGTCGGCGATCTCGAGGATGCCGGCCTTGAGCGTCTGCACGGCGTCCCCAAATCCCGGTGCCGTGACGACGACGACCGTGTCGGCGAGCCTCATGATTTCAAGCTCGCTCTGCCCGACACCCACCGTCTCCACCAAAATGAGATCGAACGCGAACGCCTCCAGCACGTAGGCCACGTCCCGAGTGGCGGCCGCGAGGCCTCCGAGGTGCGCCCGCGCGGCCATGCTACGAATGTACACGCCCGGGTCGCCGCTGTGCCGCACCATGCGCACGCGGTCTCCGAGGATGGCGCCGCCCGAAAACGGGCTCGATGGATCGACCGCGATGACCGCGACCGTGAGGCCGCAGTCGCGCGCGGACGTGATGAGCTGGTCGGCGAGCGTGCTCTTGCCGACCCCCGGCGCCCCGGTAAGCCCCACGCGCCGGGCGTGCCCGGTGCGGCTCCACAGGTCCGCGATGATCGACGCGGCGGCCGCGGGGTGGTTCTCGATCCGGCTGATGAGACGGCTAAGGGCGCGGTAATCGCCGGCGCCGGCCGGTGCGGAACCGTCGCGCATCAAGATTGATCGGGCGTGCCGCGGCGCGGGCACCCGGCGCGTTCGTCCGCGCCGGCCAGCGCCGTCTCGTACAGCGAGCGGTTGTCGAGCACGCGCCGCGCCTTGAACTCCGTACGCGGCAGCGTCCCCGGCGGCTCGCACCGGACGATCGGGCGGATGCCGAGTGTGACCGCGAGCCGGACCGTTATGCGCTCCCGCAGGGCCCGGAGCAGATCCGGCGCGGTGGCGGCCCGGCGCGCGACCTCCGCGCTGTACTCGGCTCGAACGACGAGTTCGTCCATCGCGCGCTCCCGGCTGATCACCACCTGAAACTCTCCGCCGAAACCGTCGATCGTGCGCAGCGTGTCCTCGATCGCGCTCGGGTAGACGTTCGCGCCCCGGATGACGCACATGTCGTCGATCCGCCCGTAGATGCCGCGCGGCAGCCGCGGGTATGTGCGCCCGCACTCGCACGGCTCGTCCGTCCACCGGGTGAGGTCGCCCGAGAGCAGCCGGATCATCGGCTGCGACGTACGCTCGAGATGCGTGTACACGGGGGTGCCCTCGCGGCCGTAGTCGACAGGCTCGAATGTCTGCGGGTCGCAGACTTCGCAGTAGACCAGATCCTGCCAGAGGTGCATGCCGGATCGGTAGGCGCACTCGCCGTTGCTCATCCACGGCGTCATCTCGGCCATGCTCCCGCTGTCCAGGCACGCCGCCCCAAATACCTCCTCGATCCGGCGCCGCGTACCGGGGATACCGGCTCCCGGCTCGCCGGAGAAGAACATCACACGGAGGCCGAAGTCCCTGGGGTCGACCCGCTCAGACGCCGCCACCTCGGCAAGATGGAGCGCGTAGGAGGGGGTCCCGTAGAACGCGGCCGGCCGGGTCTCCAGCAGCCAGCGCACGGCCCTGAGCGTCTGTCCGGGCTGCCCCGCCCCGAAGGGGAAGCATGCCGCGCGGAGCCGCTCGCCGCCCGCGAGCACGCCCCAGCTCCCGATGTAGAGACTGAAGAACGACGCGATGAAGATCGTGTCCCCGGGCCTGAGCCCCATGCCCCACATGATCCGGGCGTGGGCGTTGGCGATGCGGCGCCAGTCATCCCGGCCGATCAGAAACATGGTCGGCTTGCCCGTCGTGCCTGACGTGCCGTGCACCCGTGCCACATCCGCGGGGTCGATACACGCGTATCGCCCCGCCGGCGGGTGGGCCGCCTGTTCCGCGCGCAACTCGTCCTTCGTCAGGACCGGGAAGCGGCGCAGGTCCTCGAGCCGCCGGAGGTGATCGGGATGGACGCCGGCCCGGGTCCATTTCTCCCGGTAGAACGGCGACCGCTCCCACGCCCAGTGGACGGTCGCCCGGAGACGAGCGAGGATGAATGCGTCCCGCTCGCCCGGCGCCATCGTCTCGAGCTTCGGAAACCAATAGCGCTGGTCCGGCGCCGGCATGTACTCGTCATCGTAGACGGGTGGCCACGCCGCGGGCCCGTTCATTCTTCGGAGCGTGCCGCGTGCCGCCGGATCCAGTCCACGATGGCGTCGGTGCTTGCATCCTGATCGAAGACTGCAGCCGCGCCGAGTTCGCGCAGCTTCACGCGGTCCGCCTCCGGGATCACCCCGCCCACCAGGACCTTGATGTCGGCGGCGTTGCGGGCCTGCAGCACGTCCAGCAACGGCGGCACGAGCGCCATGTGCGCCCCGGAGAGGATGCTCACGCCGATCACGTCGACGTCCTCCTGAACGGCGGCGACGACCACTTCCTCCGGCGTCCGGTGCAGGCCGGTGTACACGACCTCGAAGCCGGCGTCCCGCAACGCGCGTGCGACGACTTTGACGCCGCGGTCGTGGCCGTCTAGGCCGACTTTCGCCATCAGCACCCGAATCCGCGGCGAGCTCGACACGCGCGGCTCAGAACACCGGTTGCTCCACGTACGTGCCGAAAACATCGCGAAGCGCCTGCACGATCTCGCCCAGGGTGGCGCGGGCGCGGACGGCGTCGATCGTGGGCGGAATGAGATTGCCGTCGCCGCGCGCGGCCTGGGCCAGCGCCGCAAGCGAGCGGGCTACCTCGCCCGCGCTGCGCTTCTGCTTCACACGGGCCAGCCGCTCCCGCTGCCGCGCCTCGACGTCCGAATCGACCTCGTGCAGGGCAAAGGGCACCCCGGCCCCCGCCGGATCAACGTACTTGTTCACGCCGACGACGGTCAGGTCGCCGCGCTCTTTCTGCCGCTGGTACCGGTAGGCCGTATCCGCGAGCTCGGCCTGGAAGAAGTTCTGCTGCGCCGCGGCGGCCGCGCCGCCGAGGTCATCGATCCGCCGCAGATACGCCCAGATGCCGGCCTCGATGTCATCGGTGAGCGCCTCGATGAAGTAGCCGCCGGCCAACGGGTCGATCGTGTTCGCCACGCGCGTCTCCTCGAGGATGATCTGCTGCGTCCGTAGCGCCACCTTCATGGCGAGCTCCGAGGGGATCGCGAGCGCCTCATCCATCCCGTTGGCGTGAAGGCTCTGGGCGCCGCCGAGGACCGCGGACAGGGCCTGCAGCGCGGTCCGCGCGATGTTGTTGAGGGGCTCGCGGGCCGTGAGGCTCGATCCGGCGGTCTGGCAGTGAAATCGCAGGCGCATCGACTCCGGCCGGCGCGCGCCGAACCGATCGCGCATGATCCGCGCCCACACCCGCCGGGCCGCCCGGAACTTCGCGACCTCCTCGAAGAAGTCGCGCTCGGCAATGAAATAGAACGCCAGACGCGGCGCGAACTCGTCGACGGCGAGACCCGTCTGTCGTACTGCCTCGACGTAGGCGATCCCGTTCGCGAGCGTGAACGCCGCCTCTTGCACGGCCGTCGCGCCCGCTTCGCGTATGTGGTACCCGCTCACGTTGATGGGATTGTACCGCGGCAGGTGCCGCACGCTGTACACAATGAGGTCGCGGACGAGCCGCATCGCGGCCGGGATCGGGTAGATCCACTCCTTCTGGGCGATGTACTCCTTGAGGATATCCGCCTGCACCGTGCCCGAGAGCGACGCCCCCGGCACGCCCCGCGCGTCGGCGAGCGCGACGTACATGGCGAAGAGGATCCACGCGGTGGGATTGATGGTCATGGACACGCTGATGGTGCCGATGTCGATGCCGTCGAGGATATCGGCCAGATCGTCGATCGTGTCGACGGCGACGCCTTCGCGTCCAACCTCGCCGCGGGCGCGCGGGTCGTCCGAGTCGTACCCCATCAGCGTCGGCATATCGAAGTCGACGGAGATCCCTGTCTGTCCCTGCGCGATGAGGTACTTGAGGCGGCCGTTGGTGTCCCGCCCCGTACCGTACCCGGCGATCTGCCGCATCGTCCACGGCCGCCCGCGGTACATCGTCGGATACGGGCCGCGCGTGTACGGATAACGCCCCGGGAAGCCGATGTCCTCGAGATAGTCGACGTCCCCGACGTCCGCCGGTCCGTAGAGCCGCTTCACCGGCAGGCCGGACAGTGTTTCAAACTGCTCCCGCCGTTCGGCGGCCGGGCGCAGGTCGGTCGATTCCCACTCGGCCTGAGCGGCCGCGAGCGCGCCGAGGTCCACGGATCCGGCTCTTCCGGTCCTGGCCATAGCTCACGTGCCTCCGGTGCCCAGACGTAGGGGAGCAGTTCGTGAGCCGTTACAGCGGCCCCTACCGCGCCTCACGTAGGCCACCACACCCCGCGGCGGAAACCCGGCGGCTACAGCCTCCAGTAGGCGCCCGCCCGGCGGCGAACCTCGCGCGCACGCGCGGCGGCGACCGCAAACGGGGCTTCCTCGACCGTGGCCGGGGGCTCGCCCATCTCGGCCGGGATCCCGCTCAGCGCCTCGAGCGTCGCCGCAACCGAGTACGCCAGACCGTTGAGGTCGTACCCGCCTTCGAGCGCCGCCGCGACCGGCGTCGTCCCCACCGCGTCGCGAAGCAGGCGGGCCAGCCGGCCGAAGCCGCGCGCCGTCACGCGCATGCCGGCAAGCGGGTCGGCATGGTGCGCGTCGTAGCCCGCAGACACGAGCACGAGGCCCGGTGCAACCGCGCGCACAAGCGGTAACACCACCTCTTCCCAGATGTGCGCATAGCCACCGTCGCCGATGCCCGCAGGCAGGGGAATGTTGACCGTCGCGCCCTCTCCTGGACCGGCGCCCATCTCGTCCATCGCGCCCGTGCCCGGATACCAGTGCTCCTGGTGAATCGAGCACAGCACGACAGTGGGGTCGCGGTAAAATGCCTCCTGCGTGCCGTTGCCGTGGTGCACGTCCCAATCGAGGATCAGGACCCGGCCCGTCCCATGCACGTCGCGTGCGTACCGCGCCGCGAGCGCGACGTTGTTGAACAGGCAGAACCCCATGCCCCGTCCCGGCTCAGCGTGATGGCCCGGCGGGCGCACGAGCGCCATCGCCACACCCGCCTCGCCGCGCACCACCGCGTCCACCGCCGTCCGCGCTCCGCCGGCCGCAAGGCGCGCCACGTCGTAGGAGGCCGGGGAGACCGGCGTGTCCGCATCGAGCGCGCCGCCTCCGGAGCCCGCGACCTCGCGGACGAGCGCGATGTAGGCGCGCGTGTGGATCCCACCGAGGTATTCCTCGTCGGCCGGCTCGGGCGCGCGCTGCGCGACGCGCTCCCACAACCCCGATCGGCGCAGGACCGCTTCGATCGCCCGCAGGCGTTCCGGCCGCTCCGGGTGATGCGGACCGGTGGCGTGGGTCAGGTATGCCGGATCGGTGACAACCGCGGCCGGCGCCGCGGGCTCGGCCGATCCACGCTGCCCGGCCGGGGCGGGCGTCACCGCGGGATCGCCTGCCCCGCGGCGGCACGCAGCCGCGCGACGGCCGCCGCCGCGCCCTCGCCGGCGCGAAACACCGCGGTGCCCGCGACCAGCACGGTCGCGCCCGCCGCCACGGCCTGCGCGGCGTTGTCGGGGCCGATGCCCCCGTCCACCGCGATATCGAAGACGAGTCCCAGGGCGGCCCGCCGTTCCCCGAGCGCGCGAATCTTGCGCAGCATTTCGGGAATGAACGCTTGCCCGCCGGCACCCGGCTCCACGGTCATGACGAGCACGGTGCCGACGATCGGCAGCACGTACTCGACCTGCTCGGGGGGCGTGGCCGGGTTCAGGGCCACGGACGGGCGCATCCCCAGCGCGGCGATGCGCTGCAGGACCAGGTGGAGTCGCGGGCACGCCTCGACGTGCACGGCGAGATGCGTCGCGCCCGCGCGTGCGAACGCGTCGAGGTGACGTTCGGGCTCAACAATCATGAGATGCACGTCCACCGGCAGGCGGGTCGCACCGCGGACGGCTCGAACCGCGAGCGGTCCCATGGTGATGTCTGGGGTGAAGCGGCCATCCATGACGTCGACATGAATCCAGTCGGCGCCGGCCTGCTCGACCGTGCGCACCTCCTCGCCCAGCCGGCTGAAATCCGCCGCGAGAATCGACGTGGCGAGCTTGACCGTCATTGACGAACCCACCCGAGGAGGCTTAAGGACGGATTTCCTGAATCAGCCGGCCCTCGATGTAGACCTGCACAATCGTGTACCCAACGCCGGCCACCTGCCTGTCGAGGTTCTCGCCGGGCGCGAGGTTCCCCTCGAACGCAACGTGGACGCCCTGCTGGTCGATGACGACGATGCGCACGGTTTGGCGGGCGGGCCCTTCGGGCACCACGAGGCGGATGCGGGCCAGACGGCGGTCCGCCGGCGAGGCGGGAGCGGACGACGCGGGCGCAGCGGGCGGCGTGCCGGTCACGATCGGCTGCGCGGGCGGCTCCTCGCCGCCCGCGGCGCTGGACCGCGCCGAGATCGTCACGGCCACCGCGTCGCCGTGCCGGATCTGCGTGCCGGCCGCCGGGAGCATTGCGATGACCTGTCCCGGCGGGAGATCGTCGCGCGGCACCTGCGTGACGTTGCGCAGTGTCACGCCAAGATCTTGGAGCATCCGGCGCGCGTCGTCGAGCGACCGCCCCACCAGGTCGGGGAGCACAAACGCCTCCTGCCCTTTGCTAATCGTCAGGTTGACGGCGGTGCCGCGCGCGAGGGAGGCTCCCGGCGCCGGGTCCTGGCCGACGATAAATCCCGACGGCACGGTCTGATCGTACGCCTCTCGGAGTTCGCCCACGCTGAGCAGCGCCTGCTCCATGGCGAAGCGCGCCTCTTCCAGGGAGCGCCGCCTGACATCCGGGACCGAAACCATCTCCGGCCCGAGGCTCGTGGTGAGCGCGAGCACCCGGTTGACCTTGACGGTCCGGCCGGACGGCGGGTCCTGGCTGATGACAACGCCCGCCGGAACGGTCGCGCTGTGGGTCTGCTGGGACACTTGGACCCCCAGGTGCGCCGCCCGGGCCGCGTCCTCGGCCTCCTGGAGCGTGTGTCCGACGAGATCGGGCGCCGTGACCTCGGGGACGTTGAGGTAGGCGTTGAGCGCCCGCCATCCCGCCGTGAGGCCGGCGAAGACCACGAGCAGCATGGCGCCGGCGATGACAAACGGCGCGCCGGCACGCCGGTGCCCGAGCGTACGGCCGGCGGCGCGGCGCCGAACGACCGACGTCGGCTCCGCGTCCGCCCGGGGCTCACGCCAGTGTGCCGCGCGGCCGAGCAGGTCCGCGTGCATCTCCGCGGCCGACGCGTAACGCTGTTCCGGCGCCTTGGCGAGCGCGCGCAGGATGATGCCTTCCACCGCCTCGGACAGACGCACGCCGTCGCGGCGCGGCACGGGCGGCCGCGTGTGCATGTGCTTGAGCGCGATCGCGATCGGCGTATCGCCGTCGAACGGCAGGTTGCCCGTCGCCATCTCGTACAACACGACGCCGAGCGAGTAGAGATCCGCGCGGCGCCCCACGCCGAGCCCCCGCGCCTGCTCCGGCGACAGGTATTGGACCGACCCGAGGACCGTGCCGGTCTCCGTGATGGTCGTCGACGCCAGCGCGCGGGCGATGCCGAAGTCGGTCACCTTGACGTCGCCGGCGTGCGTGATCAGGATGTTTTGCGGCTTGATGTCGCGGTGGACGATCCCCTCCCCGTGCGCGTACTCCAGCACGTCGCAGACCTGCGCCGCGATCGAGAGGGCGCGCGCCTCCGGGAGCGGGCCGACGCGGCGGAGCAGCGTCTTGAGGTCGTCCCCCTGGACGAACTCCATCACGATGTAGTGGACGTCCCCGTCGCGGCCGTGATCGTAGACCTGCACCATGTGCGGGTGCGCGAGGCGCGCCACGGCCTGCGCCTCGCGCTCGAACCGCGCCACGAACTCCGCGTTGTGCGCGTACTGCTCCCGCAGCACCTTGATCGCCACAGCCCGACCGTCCTGGCGGCGGCGCCCCCGGTACACGCGGGCCATGCCGCCCTCGCTGATGAGCGCCTGCACCTCGTACCGGCCGGCGATCACGCGGCCGATCACGGACGGCCCCCCTGCCCTGCCTGCGCCCGCAGCGCCGCGGCGAGCACCTGCCGCGCCGCCGGCGCCGCCACTTGCCCCCCGACGCCGGCGTTTTCGAGCAGCACCGCGAGCGCCACGGTCGGATGATCCGCGGGCGCGAATGCGATGAACCACGCATCCGTTGCGCCGTGCGGGTTCTCCGCGGTGCCGGTCTTGCCGGCCACTACGACGCCGGGGAGCTGCGCCGCCGTGCCCGTGCCGTCGCGGACGGCTTCGACCATGTCCGCGGCGACCTGGGACGCGATGCCCGACGGCAGCGCGTCGCGCCCGCCGTGCTCGGCGTACGCCGCCAGCACACGGCCGTCGGGCGCGCGCACCTGGAGGAGGACAAACGGGCGCATCGCCACGCCCCGGTTCGCGAGCGCGGCCGCGACCACGGCCATCTGCAGCGGGGTGACCAGCAGGCTGCCCTGCCCGAAGGAGATCTCCGCCAGTCCGCGGCGGCCGAGCGTCCGGGGGTCGGGCAGGTAGCCGGGCGCCGCCGGCAGATCGAAGCGGGGAGCCTGCCCGAGCCCGAGCGCCCGGGCCGTGCGAATGATCGGTCCGGCGCCGGTGGCGAGCCCCAGATGGACAAACGCCACGTTGCAGGACATCGCGAACGCGCGCGGCAGGCTCATCGTGCCGTACTGTTCGTGTTCGAAGTTGGTGATCACGAGGCCGTCCACCGAGACCGACGCCGCGCAATCGAGCGTCGTGCGCTGCGTCGCGCGACCGGCGCCGAGCGCGGCGGCCAGCACGACCGGCTTGAACGAAGACCCGGGCGGGTACTGCCCGGCCGTGGCGCGGTCGAGCAGCGGCGCGGCCGGATCGCGCGAGAGCACCGGCCACCGGGCGTCCACGGCCGCGGGATCGAACGTCGGCCGGCTCGCCAGCGCGAGCACCGCGCCGGTGCGGGGATCCAGCGCGACCACGGCGCCGCGGTGGTCGCCGAGCGCCTGCGCGGCGGCCTGTTGCACGGCGGCGTCGATCGTGAGCACGAGATCGTCCCCACGCACCGTGCGCCCGAAAAAGCCCAGCGACGCCTCCCAGGGCGTGGCCGCCGGCATCCCGAGCAACTCGGGATCGTAGCGCATCTCGAGGGACGCGAGCCCGTAGCGGGCGCTGCGATATCCCAGGAGATGGGCATACGAAGGCCCGTCGGCGTAGCGGCGGACCTGGCGGCCGCCCTGGACCGTGGAGTCCGCGAGCACCGTGAGGTGGCGATCCAGGATCCGGCCCCACTGCGTCTCCTCCGCGGCGATCGCGAGGCGCGGGTTTTGCGGAGACCTGGCAAGTTGCGGACCCCACACCACCTGCACGCCGGCCAGGTACGCCAGCAGCAGCACCAGGAGCACCGCCAGCAGGCGGCCGACGTTAGCGGTCCGCCGCGCCACGCAGCGCCTCCACCTGCCGCCGCCGCCCGGTGGCTCGCGCGCTCACGCCGAGCAACACGGCCAACGCCGCGAAGTTGGCCACCGCGGCGCTTCCGCCGTACGTGAGGAACGGGGCCGGAATCCCCGTCAACGGGATCAACCTCGTGCTTCCGCCGAGGATGATGAACGCCTGCAGCCCGAGCGCGGTGGCGACGCCGGCCGCGACGAGCGCCTCGAACGCGCCGCCGGCGCGCACGGCCGCGCGGAACATCCGCCCCACGAGGATCAGGTACAGCGCGACCACCGAAAACGTGCCCGCCGCGCCGAGCTCCTCGCCGATGGCCGGGAAGATCATGTCCGTGTACGATGCCGGCATCAACATCGGATGGCCCGCGCCGAGCCCGGTCCCGAGGACGCCGCCCGCCGCGAGGGCGTAGAGACCTTGGAGGATCTGATAGCCGGCCCCGGAGGCGTGCGCCCACGGATCGGCCCAGACGTCCACGCGGACGCGGACGTGGCCGAACCAGTGGTAACAGAGTGCCGCGCCGGCGGCGAACGCGGCCAGGCCCGCAGCGACGTAGTCCATGCGGCCGGTGGCGACGTAGAGCATCGCGATGAACACGCCGTAGTACAGCATCGCCAGCCCGAGGTCGCGCTGGAAGACCAGCAGCAACAGGGCGCCGAGGCAACACAGGAGCATCGGGCCGAGGCGGCCGAACTCGGCACGCCACCGCCGCCGTCCGGGGAGCGTGAGCGCCGCCCGCTGCTCGGCGAGCACCGCCGCGAAGAAGACGACGAGGAGCAGCTTGACGAGCTCCCCGGGCTCGACCGCCACGCCGCCGAGGAGGAGCCACTGCCGCGCGCCGTTGCGTTCGACGCCGGCGACGACCGTGACGGCCAGCAGCGTCAGGCCGGCCGCGGCGCACAGGTACGCGTACCGCCGCACGCCGCGCAGATCGCGCAACACCCCGAGGATGAGCACGAGCGCGGCGAGCCCGAGCGCGATCCACGCGGCCTGGCGGATGAGGTACTCCGGCCGCAACCGGTAGATCATCACGAGCCCGATCGCGGACAGCCCCGCCGCGGCGGGGAGCATGATCTCGTCCGCCGCACTCCCGGACACGCACAGCGCGCCATGCACGACGAGAAAACCGAGGAGCGCGACCCCGCCGACCACGACGGGCCGCCACGGTTCCGCGGGATGCAGGGTCGTGTGCACGGCCGCGAGGCCGATCACGCCGAGCGCGGCCGCCCCGGCGAGCAACCCGCGCTCACGCGTCCGCCGACTGCCCATCCCCACGCACCGCAGCGCGCTCACGGGCGGCGCACCAGGTCGGCGAGCAACGCGTCGGCGTCCTCGGGGGTGCGCACGCGGATACCCTGACGCAACGTGCCGCGGTACGCCGGCGCGATCGCGGCCATGCTGACCGGCGTGGCGCGGACGACGGAGAAGAGCGGGACCCCCAGCACCCGCCCGGGGAACCCGCGCATCAGGGTCACGCGGTCGCCCCGGACGCCGAGAAAATATGAGTGCTCGAGCTGATACACGGCGGCACCCGCCGCGAGCAACACGGCGAGCGCCGCGGGCGCCGCGACGCGGGCGAGCCGCACCGCCCATCGCGTCCGTACGCGCACGATCACCACCGACGCGTTGTCGAGCCCTCCGCGCTCGTTCGCCAGGTTTACGAGCGTCCGGCACGCTTCCTCGGCGTCCGGCGTGGCGCGCACCACGGCCGCGATCTCCTCCGGCGCCACCGCCCCGTGCAACCCGTCCGTCGTCAGCACGACCACGTCGCCGGACGCGAGCGGCACCGACAGCAGGTCGATCGGCGCGTCCGTGTCCAGCCCCAGCGCGCGCGTGAGCACGTGACGCCGCGCGGCCGCCCCCGCGTCGTCCGGCGCGAGATCGCCGCGGCGGACGAGCTCCTCCACGAGCGAGTGGTCGGCGGTGAGCTGGCGCACCTCGCGGCCGCGAATCAGATACGCGCGGCTGTCGCCGACGTGCGCGATGACGCCCTCGCGCGCCCCGACGATGAGCGCCGTGCACGTCGTCGCCATGCCCGACCGCTCGGGCGCGGCCGCCTGTTCCAGGATGGCCTGGTTGGCCTCGCGCAGCGCGCGGACGAGCGCCTGCGACGGCGGGACGTGCGGCGCCGTGAGGCGCGGCACGTGAGCGCGAAGCGTCGCGACGGCGAGGTCGCTCGCCACGCCGCCGGCGGCGTGGCCGCCGAGCCCGTCGGCGACCGCGTACAACCCCGCACGGTCGGCCAGCAGGATCCGATCCTCATTGACCCCGCGAACCCGCCCCGCTTCGCTGCGGCCGGCGCCGACGGCCGTCAGGCCATTCATGACCCGGCACCGCCCGCGGCGCCTGCGGTGCGGGCGCGGAGGCCCGGCGCGCCCTCCACGTGCAGGACGAGCACGGCGTCGCCGATCTGCAGCCGGTCGCCGGGGCGCAGCGGCGCGCGGCGCCGCACGCGCCTGCCGTTGAGGAACGTCCCGTTCGTGCTGCGGAGATCTTCCACCCAGAGACGCCCCGCGCGCAACCAGACCCGGGCGTGCTGCAGCGACACGTACCCGTCGGGAAGCATGATCGCGCACTCGGGCGCGCGTCCGATCGTCGCGTCTCCGCCGATGAGAAACTCGCGGCCCCGGAGCGACTCCGGGTGCTCGACGATAAAAACCGCGCGGGCGGCCGCCGGGGATACGGCTCGAACGTCGAGGTCCGCCCACACCGCGCGGACGACGCGCGCCACAAAGAGGAGGAGCCCGGCGAGAAACGCGTACCGGAGGACCAGCGATACCAGGGGTTCGGTCACGGCTCCGCGATGAGCTCGAGCAGCACCGCGCCCACCTGCAGCCGGTCGCCCGGGCTGAGCGGCAGCGGCTCTGCGCCGGCGCGCCGCCCGTTGACGAGCGTGCCGTTCGTGCTGCCGAGGTCGACGACCCACGGGCGGCCCCCGGCGACCTCGATGCGCGCATGCGCCCGGCTCACGCTGGGGTCTTCCAGCACGATGTCCTGATCCGGTCGCCGGCCGAGTGTGAGGGCCGGCCGGTCGAGCGCGAATTCCCGCCCCGCGGTGCCCGGCGGGCCCGCCTGCACCCGCAACCGCAGCGTGGGGCCGGCGCCCGAGCGGCGCCGGTACACGCGCGTCTCGCCCGCCGGGGGCTCGCTCTGCGGTTGCGGTTCGTCGCCCGGGCAGAAGCGCGCCTCGACGTAGACGGCGCCGGGCGTGATCTCGTCGCGCGCGTCGAGCGCGACGCGGAGCGGCCCGGGACACCGACCGCCAAGCTCGGCGGCGCGCGCGCCGAGCGACGACTCCAGTTCGGCCGCAAGCTGCCCCGCCACCGCAGCGTACGGGGCGAAATCGCGCGGGTGAAGAAACACGCGGTACGCGTTCGGCAGCATCATCTCGTCGACCCCGGCCATGGCGCCGTCGTCCATCGCGCGGAACACGCGCCGGGCGATCTCGGCCGGGTGCACGCGGTCACGGCCCCACGCCGAAAACACGGCCTCGGCCAGAGCCTCGAGGCGGCGCTCCAGGCGCAGGAGCAGGCTCACGGTGTGGCGACCGGCGACGGCGTCCACCGTGACGGGCGGCCCTGACCGTCGGCGAGCCGGAGTTGACCACACGCCGCCTGGATCTCGGTCCCCCGCTCGATCCGGACGGTCACCGGGAACCCGGCACGGCGGACCAGCGCTGCGAACGCCATCACCGCCGAGACCTCCGGCCGGCGAAACGGGGTCCCGGCGACCGGGTTGACGGGGATAAGATTGAGGTGACAGTGCATCCCGCGCAGGAGCGCCGCAAGCGCGCGCGCCTCCGCGGGGCTGTCGTTGACGCCGGCCAGCAACACGTACTCAAACGTGATCCGGCGGTTCGTCGCGGCGGCGTAGGCACGACACGCCGGGATCAACTCCGCGAGCGGATACCGGTGGTTGGCCGGCACCAACCGGTCCCTGAGCGCATCCGTGGGCGCGTGCAGCGACACCGCGAGCGTCAGCTGCAGCCGTTCCGCGGCGAGCCGGCGGATCTGCGGCACAAGGCCGACGGTGGAAATCGTCAGCCGGCGCATCCCAATCCCAAATCCCGACGGCAAGGCGAGCAGGCGCGCGGCCCGAAGCACCGCGTCGTAGTTCGCGAGCGGTTCGCCCATGCCCATGAACACGACGTTCCCGATGCGGACACCCGCGTGCGCGCGAATCACGAGCGCCTGGCCGAGGATCTCGCCGGGGCCGAGGTTCCGCGAGAACCCGCTGAGGCCGGTCGCGCAGAACGCGCAGCCCATCGCACAGCCCACCTGCGAACTGAGGCACGCGCTGCGGCGCCCATCGTCGAACCGCATCAGGACGCACTCGACGCGCTGTCCGTCGGCGAGTTCGACGAGGTATTTGGTCGCAGAGCCGTCGGGCGCATCCTGGACCCGCCGCAGCCGCGGGTACGTGATCCGCGACGAAGCCTGGAGCCGCTCGCGGAACGCGCGGGGCAGGTCCGTCATCGCCCCCACGGCGTCCACGCCGTGGCCGTACAGCCAGCGTGCGATCTGGCGGCCGCGGTACCGCGGCTCGCCGAGCGACTCCGCGAGGGCCTCGAGCTCCGTGACGCCGAGCCCGAGGAGCTCCACGGCGCCGCGGCATGCCACGGCCGTGCCGGTGCGCCCGGGGTCCGAACCCGCACCACCGATCACGCCGCCCTCCGAAACGCCGCGATAAAGAACCCGTCCGTGCCGGTGCGGTGGGGTAGCAAGAGCGCCCCGCCTACACCGTCCCAGATCACGGCGTCGCGCGGCGCCGGCACCCCGCCGCGGCTTTCCGGGGCTACGGCGTCGAACGGCCAGCCCTCGGGCGGCGCGGGCCGAAACTCGGGGTGCGCCTCGAGGAACGCATGCGCGACCTCCGCGCCCTCCTCGGGCTCCGGCGTGCACACACTGTAGACGAGGAGGCCGCCCGGCCGGACGGCCCCCGCGACACCGGCCAGGATTCGCCGTTGTTCCGCGGCGCGGGCGGCGAGATCCTCCGGTCGAATGCGCCACTTGATCTCGGGCCGGCGCCGCAGCACACCGAGCCCCGAGCACGGGGCGTCCACCACCACCCGGTCCGCGGCGCCCGCGAACGCCTCCCCGAGCCGCGCCGCGTCGAGCTCCCGCGTCTCCACGATCGTGACGCCGAGCCGCGCGCACTGGCGGGCGACCGCGGCCAATTTCGCGGGGTGCACGTCGCAGGCGATGATGCGGCCGCGATTCTCCATCAACGCGGCGAGATGGGCGCTCTTGCCGCCGGGCGCCGCGCACGCGTCGATCACCACATCGCCCGGGCGGGCCGCCGTACGGCGGGAGACCAGCATCGAGGCGTCGTCCTGAGGCGACAACCACCCCTCCTCGTACGCCGCGCGGCGGGCGCGCACACGATCCGCTCCCACGACCATGCGCCGCGCCTCCGCGAGCCACGGAGACGGCTCCGTGTGCACGCCGCGCTCGGCGAGCCGGGTCGCGATCGCCTCCGGGGCGCCGCGGAGCGTGTTGAGCCTGACCGTGGCCGGCGGCGCGGCGTTGTTGGCCTCGCAGAGCGCGCGCGTTTCGGCGGTACCGAGGCGCTCGACCCACCGGGCGACGAGCCAGCGCGGGTGCGAGTGGCGCAACGCGATCGCGTCCACGGTATCGCCTTCGGGAGCCCGCTCGGGCGAGGCGGCCAGCCGGCGCAGCACCGCGTTGACCAAGCGGGCCGTGCCGGTGTGGCCGGCGCGCCGCGCCAGCTCCACGGCCTCGTTGCACGCGGCGTGCGGCGGGACGCGCTGGAGAAACAGCAGCTGATATGCGCTCAGGCGGAGCACCGCACGGATCCTCGGCGGAAGGGACTCCAGGGGCGTCCGGGCGTAGCGCGCCAGCGCCCAATCCACCTCCGCGCGGCGGCGGAGCGTCCCGAGCGTCAGCTCGGTCGCCAGCCCCCGATCGGCCGGGCCGAGCCGCGCACGCTCCAGTGTACGCTGGAGCAGCACGCCGCTCCACGCGCCGTGGGCGTCGACGCGGTACAAGATCTCGGCCGCCACCTCGCGCGAGGTGGGTGATGCGACCGGCGGATGCACTCGGGCATTCGCGGCGGATCAGTCCTCTCGCCGCATGTTGGCGAGCAGCAGCATGCGGAGCAGCTGCAGCACGGCCATCGCGGCGGCGGCCACATAGGTCAACGCGGCCGCGTTGAGCACGGTGCGCACACCCCGCAGCTCGTCCGGGGTGACCATCCCCTCCGTGGCGAGCACGCGCATCGCCCGCGCGCTGGCGTTGAACTCCACCGGCAGCGTCACCACCGTGAACGCGACCGCCGCGCTGAAGATCAGGATGCCGAGCTGCATGAACATTCCGGAATGGAAGAAGAACCCCATGATGAAGATCGGCCACGCCAGCCAGGACCCAAACTGGGACGTCGGCACCATCGCCGAGCGCAGCGCGAGCGGCCCATAGTGCTGCGCGTGCTGGAGCGCATGCCCCGTCTCGTGCGCGGCCACGCCGACCGACGCCACCGAGGCGCCATCGTACACGCCCGTGGACAACCGCAAGACGCGCGTTCTCGGATCATAGTGATCGGAAAGCGTCCCGTCGATCCGCTCGACCTGCACGCTCGACAGCCCGTTGCGACGCAGAATCCCCGTCGCGACCTCGGCGCCCGTCAGACCGTTCGCGGTGGGCACCTGGCTGTACCGGCTATACGCCGATTGGATGCGCATCTGGGCATACAGCGCGAGAAGCGCCGCCGGGATGACGACGAACATTGTCGGATCCCAGAAGAACATCTACCTCACCCCCATCTCGTGCCTATTTTAGCACACAGGGTGGCGGTCCCATTCCGCGCGCGCGCCCAGCGGCACGCGGCGTCGCGCGCTCCGGCGCGTCGTCACGCACGCGGCCGGCCCGCGCCGAGGGCGGTGCCCGCCGCCAGCGGGTGGCCGCGGAGATACGCGTCGGCGGGCATCCGGCGTCCGGAGGCCGGCTGTACTTCATGGAGGGCCACACACCCCTCGCCCGCGACAACGACAAACGGCGGATCCGCGCTTCCCGCGGCCACCACCGTCCCGGGGGTCGGCCGCGGCCGGCCCGGCTGCGCGATCCCGCACCGGGCGTCGGGCATGGCCGATGCCCGCCAGACCATGAGCGGCTCGCCGTCCCGCAGCGTGTAGGCGACCGGCCAAGGGTCGAACGCGCGGATCAGGTTGACGATGCCGGCGGCCGGCGCGTCCCAGGCGATCAGCGCCTCGTCTCGCGAGAGCTTCGGCGCAAACGACGCTTGGCCGTGGTCCTGCGGCCGGCGGGGCGCCGTGCCCGCGTCGAGGAGGCGCAGCGCGTGCGCGAGCAGCGCCGCGCCCTCGCGCGCCAGCCGAGCCTCGAGCGTCGCCGCGGTATCATCGTCCCACACCGCGACCGCGCGCTGCAGGATGATGTCGCCCGCGTCCATCTCGCTCGCGAGATACAGGACGGTCACGCCGGTCTCCCGTTCGCCGGCCGCGACCGCCCGCGGGATGGGCGCCGCGCCGCGATAGCGCGGCAGCAGCGATGGATGCAGGTTGATGCCGCCCAGGCGCGCCGCGTCGATGGCCCCGGGCGGAATCAGCCGCCCGTAGGCGACGACGACGAGCACGTCCGGCTGCTCGCGACGGAGGTCCGCAAGAAATCCGGGATCCCGGAGCGACGCCGGCTTCCACACGTCGAGCGCGTACTGATGGGCGGCGACCGCCACCGGAGACGCCTCGACGCGGCGGCCGCGACCCCGAGGCCGGTCGGGCTGCGTGACCACCGCGCCGAGTTCGCACACCGCGAGCACGGCGTCCAGCGAGGGCACGGCGAACGCGGGTGTGCCAAAAAAGACCGCCTTCACTCCGGGGACACCACCTCGGCCGTCTCCTCCGCGTGACGCAGCGTCTTTTGGTCCCGGACGCGATCGGTGAAGAGGATCCCGTCGAGGTGGTCGATCTCGTGCTGCAGGATGCGGGCCAGCATCCCCTGCGCCTCGATCGTCACGAATTTGTTCCGGCGATTGCGCGCGCGCACGACGACTCTGGACGCCCGCGGCACATCCCCGAGCAATCCCGGGATGCTCAGACATGCCTCGGTGCCCATCACCTCTTCGCCGTCGTGGCGCAGGAGCTCCGGGTCGACGAGGGCAAACCGGCGCCCCTCGAACTCGGTGACGATCACCCGCGTGCTCACGCCCACCTGCGGCGCTGCCAGCCCGATGCCCTGCGCCTCGTGCATCGTCGCAAACATCCGCTCGATCAGCCGCTGCGTCTCGCGCGTCACAACGCGCACGGGCTGTGCGCGGCGGCGCAGCACGGCGGCCTTGGGGCTGTCGACGGTGACGATCTCCAGGGCGCCGGCCGTCTCCGCCATCAATCGATCTCCTCCGGGTCCATCTCCACGATGATCCGGGCGCCGGTCCTGCGGCCGGCTCCCGCCTGTGCCGCCGCGCGCGCGGCGGCGCGGACGGCGTCCCTCGCTCCCGCACGCAGGAGGCAGTGCACCCGCGCCTGATGCGCACCGTAGGGCGACGCCGCCGGCCCGAGCACCTCGACGCCGGTGCTCCGTGCCGCGGCCACGGCGCGCTCGGCCAGGGATGCCGCCGCGGCGACGTCTGGCCCCACCGCCGTGATACGGGCCAGGTGGGTGTACGGCGGATACCCAAATTCACGCCTGGCGCGCAACTCCTCTTCGTACCAGGAGTCGGGGCGCGCCGTACCGATCGCGCGAAGGACCGGATGGTCGGGAATCCGCGACTGCACGACGGCCTCGGCGCCGGCCGCCGTGGTCATCGCGGACAACTGTTGAAAGGCCCGCTCCGCGGCGCGAAAGTCCGGACGGTACAGCGGGGCGTCGGCGTCGATCACACCGACGAGGCTCGGTCGGAGACGCCGGCCGCGCAGCAACAACTGCGTCCCCACGACCAACCGGAGCCGGCCCGCGGCAAATTCGCCCGCGACGCGGTCGAACCCGGTCGCGGTCTCCCGGTCCACGCGCGCCAGCCGAAACTCCGGGAACAACTTGGCCACGACCTCCTCGACGCGCTTCGTCCCGGGACCGGCCCACCGGAGCGCCACGCCCTTGCACCGAGGGCAGACGCCCGGAGCCGCTTCGATGTGACCGCAGAGGCGGCACCGGACCGTGCCGGTCTCGCGGTCGTATGGGACCGGCACGAGGCAGTGCCGGCACCGGATGATCGTGCCGCACTCGCCGCAGGCGAGGACGCGGGCATAGCCGACCCGATTGACGAACAGCGCGACGCGGCCGCCTGCACGCAGGTGGCGCCGCACGGCACCGACGAGCGTCCGGCTCAGGACCCCAATCCGCCCGCGTTCGTGTTCGCGCCGCATGTCCACGATTTCGATGCGCGGGCCACCGCGCGCGCCGAGACGAACGAGCCGCAGCGTTTTCGCGGCGGCCGCGGCGTAGGCCTCGACGGACGGCGCCGATGCGCCGAGCACCACCTGCGCCGGCTCCAGTGCGCCACGCTCGAGCGCGACCCGCCGGGCATGGTACCGTGGCGCCCGATCGGCTTTGTAGGACGGATCCTGCTCGTCGTCCACAACGATGAGCCGCACGCGCGCAAGCGGCGCAAACAGCGCCGAGCGGGTCCCGCAGACAACGTCCGCGTCCTGCGAGAGGAGCCGGCGCCAGGTCTCGCGGCGGGCGGTGTCCCTGAGCGCGGAGTGATAGGTGGCGACACGCGGCCCATCCGGGCCGCGGAGCGTCGCGGCTATTTGCTCCGCGAGCTCGACCGCGGGCGCGATGACGAGCACCTGCCCGCCGCGCGCGACCGTGCGGTGCACGGCATCCGTGATCCACCGGATCCGGGCCGCCGGGGCGCCCCAGAGCAGGGCCGACGGCGGCGGGACGACGGCCACCTGGGCGGGATCACGCGGGATCCCGCGCCGCCCGTTGTGCGCGCCCGACTCCGGCGGCTCGCCGCCGGAATCGGCAGCCCCGTGTGCGCCCGCGTCGATCCGCACCGCCCCGAGCCGCATGAGCCGGCGGACGGCAGGCCCGTCCCCGGCCCGAAGGAGGTCCCCGAGCGACACGCCGCCGGGCGCGGCCGCGAGCCGTTCGAGGACGGCGCGCTGCCGCCGGCCCACGCCGCGAGGCGCGTACTCCGGCACCCGCACGACGCGCCGCTCGGCGCGCGGCGTGGTCGGAGGACGGCGCAACAGCTCCGGCGGCACCAAGCACCGCACGGCGTCGAGCAGCGTGGACAGCGTCTCCTCCGCGACCCGGCGGGCGAGGCGCAGCAGTGCCGGCGAAAACAGCGGCAGCGGCTCGGGAATGTCGAGGAGGTTGCGGAGCTCAGACGGCCGCCCGGGGGCGCCGTCCTCGTCCGGCACGTTGCACGGACCGAGACCGAGGATGACGCCGCTCGCAATGCGGGACCCGAGCGGGACGAGAGCTCGAACGCCGACCGCCGCCCGGTGCGCCAGCGCGGGCGGCACGCGGTACGTCAACGGGCGATCCGCAATCCCCGGGGCGCGGTCCAAGAGCACCTGCGCACACGCCTCGTTCCCGCCGCTCACCGTCGGACGCCCGGTTCACCCACGAGCGTTGCGAGTCGATCCACGATGGCGTCGGGCTCGGACATCCGTCCCGCCCCGATTTCACCGGACGCCAGCTCACCGCGTTCCGGCCCGATCACGTGCATGCCCCGGGCCCGCAGGCGCGCGAGGTTGTCCTGCACGACCGGCGCGGCGGCCATTTCAGCGCTCATGGCGGGCGCGAGCAGGATCGGCGCGCGGGTGGCGAGCACCGTCGCCGAGACCACGTCGTCGGCGAGGCCGGCCGCCAGGCGCCCCAGCGCGTTTGCCGTCGCCGGCGCCACGAGCATCACGGCGGCCTGCCGGCCGAGCGCCACGTGCGGCTCGTCCCACGGCGAATCGGGCGCCCACATATCGGTGATCACGGGGTGGCGCGAGAGCGCGCGGAAGGTCGCGGCACCCACAAACCGGGTCGCGGCGGGCGTCATCGCCACGCGTACCTCGGCGCCCGCCTTGACGAGCAACCGCACGGCCACGGCGACCTTGTAGGCGGCGATGCTGCCGCACACGCCGACGACCACCACCCGGTTCCGGAACGCCGCGCGGTCAGCCGGCGCCATGACCCGCGGCGCGCCCCCCGCCCGCGGCGCTCCCCGCGTGTCCCGGGGTGCGGCGGGCGGCAAGGTCGCGGGCGAACACCAGGAGCGCCGACACGATCTCGTCGGCGCCCCACATCGCGGTATCGATGATCACGTGGTAGCGCGTGAGATCCAAGACGTCCACGTGGTAGGTCTGCCTGTACCGGCGGCGCTCACAGTCTTCCCGCGCCTGGACGTCGCGCGCGGCCGTTGGGACGTCGGTGCCGTCACGCGCCGCGACGCGCGCCGCGCGGACCCCGAGCGGCGCGCGCAGCCAGATACGAAGATCGCCGTCGATCAGCCAGCCGCTGAGGCGGCTGTCGACCAGGATGTCCCCGCGGCGCGCCGCCTGGATTTGCATGTCGTCGAGCGCCCGATCGATCGAGGGATCCTGCAGGGCGAGCGCGCCGAGGTCGGACAGGCTGATCCCGCGGCGGCGCGCTTCCTCGCGAAACACCTCGCCCGTTGACAGGTACCGCAACCCGAGCGCATGGGCCAACGCGCGCGCCACCGTGCTCTTGCCGGCGCCGATCTCGCCGCTGACCGTGACGATCATTCGGGATCGGCCACCGGCGTCTCGGCGGCGTCCTCGTCCGGCTGCTCGACGCTCTCCTGCTCCGCGGCGGCCTCCTTGCTCGTGAACCGGTGGGCCACGGTCTCCGGTTGCACCGCGGACAGCACCACGTGACCGCTGTCCGTGATGACCACCGCGCGCGTGCGACGGCCGTAGGTCGCGTCGATGAGGATGCCCTTGTCGCGGGCCTCCTGGATGATGCGCTTGATCGGCGCGGAATCCGGGCTGACGATGGCGATGATGCGGTTCGCGGCCACGATGTTGCCGAATCCGATGTTGATGAGCCGGGTTTCCATCGCCCTCATCCCCCTCACCGCGCAGCGGGTCCCGGCGCTGCGCGGCTGCCGGGACTATTCCACGTTCTGAATCTGCTCCCGGAGGCTCTCCAACTCACCCTTCACCGCGATCACCAGACGGGTAATCGCGAGGTCGTTCGCCTTGCTGCCGATTGTGTTGGCCTCGCGCCCGAGCTCCTGCACGATGAACTCCAGGGTCCGGCCCACGGCGCCCTGCGCCTGGAGCGTCTCCTGGAACTGCGCCAGGTGGCCCCGGAAGCGCGTGATCTCTTCGCTGATGTCGGCGCGGTCGGCGAACATCGCCACCTCGGCCGCGAGCCGTCCGGGCTCCACAGCCACGCCGCCGGCGAGCTCCTGCACCCGCCGAGCGAGGCGCTCGTGATACTCCTGCACCACGACGGGCGCGCGCTCGTCGATCGCGCCGATATGCCCCCGGAGCCTCCCGATCCGGCCCTTCAGATCGGCTTCGAGCCGGGCGCCCTCGGTCTCGCGCATCGCGACCAGCCGGTCCATCGCCGCCTCCAGCCCGCCGGCCAGGTTGGGCCAGAGGGCATCGAGGTCGTCCTTTTGCTCCTCGATCCGGATGAGGTCGGGCAACGACAGCATCGTGGAGAGGTCGAACGGTCCGGAGATCGAAAGAGCCTGTTTCAGGTCATTTATCGCCTTGACGTACGCTACCGCCAGATCTAGATCCGCCTTAGCCGTTCGCGTGCGTTTTCCTTGCTCTTCTCGAATTATAGCAACCTCGACCCGTCCCCGCAACACACGGCCCTGCACCGCGGCCTTGACTCGTTCCTCCAATGGCGCAATATCCCGGGGAAGGCGCACGAGGATTTCGCAGAAGCGGTGGTTGACCGACCGGATCTCAATCGCGTGGCGGCTCGGCCCGGAGACGGCTTCTGCGACGCCGAACCCCGTCATGCTCTTGATCACGACGCCTGCTCCCGCCGCGTTGCCCCACCGGCCGCGCCACGTATCCGCACGGGAAACACTCCGGCGCCACGGAGATGATCTCCTCCCTTTCGCGCGTCGCCGGCCTTCTCGTATACTCTGAGCGGCCCACCGGCCGCGGCGTCTGCGGCCAGGAGGTTTTGCGTGCCTGAGACCGTCCCGCCGTCCATCGACGGCCTCGTGCTCGCGGCCGTCGCGCGCGAGGTGCAGGCGCACGTGGAGGCGCGGTTCGCCGGCGTGCAGCAGCCGGACCCGCAGGCGATCGTGATCGCGCTTCGCGGTCCGCGCGGGTTTGCGCACCTGTACGCCTCGATCCATCCGCAGACGGCGCGCATCCACCTGGCGCCGCGGCCGCGGACGGCCGAGCCCCTCGCCCCCTTCGGGCAGCTCCTGCGCAGCCGGTTGACCCACGCCCGGCTGGCGGCGGTCGGCCAGCCCCTGTTCAACCGGCTGCTCGAGCTCCGGTTCGACGCGCTCGAGGGGCCGCTCACCCTGATCGCGGAGATCATGGGACGGCACAGCAACGTGGTCCTCACCGACGGCCGCATCGTGCTGGGCGCGCTCAAAGTCGTCACGCCGCAGATGTCGCCCCGGCGGCCGGTGCTGCCGGGGCGTCCCTACGCGCCTCCGCCGGCCGACCGTCCGGGGCCGGACGGGCTCGACGCCGCGGCCTGGCAGGCGGTGTGCGACGGGCCGCGACCCATCTGGCAACAGCTCGCGAGCGCCGTTCTGGGGCTCGGGCCCGTGCTCGCCCGCGAGGTCGCGCTGCGAGCGGGCCTCGACCCCGCGACGCCCGCGCTCGAGTGCCGGCCGGCAGCCGCGCGGCTCGACGCCGCGCTCGCGGACATCGCATCGGCCGCGCGCGCGGAGCGATTTTCACCCACGGAGTACGAGGACCGCGGCCGGGTGGCCGCGTTTGCCGCGATGCCGCTGCGCGTGTACGCGCACCTCTCCGCGCGTCCCGCCGCGTCGATGGGCGATGCGATCGCGGGGTATTACCGGGATCGAGCGGGCGTCGGTCCGCTCGAGGAGCGCCGGCGGGCGCTCGAACGGGCGGCGCAGTCCGCGGCTGCGCAGCGCCGGCGCGCGCTCGACGAGAACCGCCGGCTCCTCGCCGAGAGCGCCGAGGGCGATCGCTACCGCGTCCTGGGCGAGCTCCTGCTCGCGTACGGACGCCTTGCCCGTCCCCGCGCGAATGCGCTCGTGGTCCCGGATCATACGGCCGAGGGAGAGCTGACCATCCCGCTGGATCCCGCGCTGTCGGCGGTCGAGAACGCGCAACGCTACTTTCGCCGGTACGCGAAGGCGCGCGCGGCTGCGCGCGCGGTCCCGGACCGCATCGCCCGGTTGGAGGCGGAGCTCGCCGCGCTTCGCGAGGCGCTCGTCCACCTCGCCACGGCGGAGTCGATGGACGATCTCGCGGCGGCGGAGACCGACCTGGAGCAGCTCAGCGCGCTTCGGCGCCGGGGCCGCCAGCGCCCCGAGCGCCGGCCCGGACCCCGCCGGTTCCGCGCTCCTGGTGGAGCGACGATCGTCGTGGGGCGCAGCGCCCGGGAAAACGATCACGTGACGTTTCACGTCGCCGGCCCCGAGGACCTCTGGCTCCACGCCCGCGGGCTGGCCGGCGCCCATGTGGTGCTCAAGAGCCCCGGCGAACCGTCCGAGGCGATGATCCGCGAGGCCGCGCAGGCCGCCGCGTACTTCAGCGAGGGGCGCGACAGCCGGGAGATCGCGGTCGATTACGTCCCGCGCAAGCACGTGCGAAAACCCCGGGGCGCGCCGCCGGGGATCGTCACGTACTCCGGGGAGCGCACCATGCACGTTGCGCCCGCGCGACCCATTGAGCCGACCGCGGGACGGCCGTAAACGCGAGGCGTCCGGGAGGTGCCGCCGCCGGCCCGGGCCGCTCTAGTCCGGCTCCTCGATGATCACCTCGTCGCGGCCGTCCGACTCCGTGAGCAACACGCGGACCTGCTCGCGCGATGCCGTCGGCAGGTTCTTCCCTACGTAGTCCGGGCGGATCGGCAGCTCCCGGTGCCCACGGTCCACCAAGACCGCGAGCTGAATCCCCGCCGGGCGGCCGCGGTCGATGAGGGCGTCCAACGCCGCACGCACGGTCCGACCGGTGTAGAGCACGTCGTCCACGAGGATAATGCGCCGGTCGGCGACGGCAAACGGCAGCCGTGTTTCCGGCGCGCCGGTGTCGGCGCGCGCCCGCGGCGTGCGATCGTCGCGGTACGGCGTAACGTCGAGCGCGCCCACGGGGATCGAGGCCCCTTCCGCGGTGCCGATGGCGGCGGCCAGCCGCGCCGCCAGATGGACGCCCCGGCGGACGATACCCACGAGACACAGGGTCTCGGTCCCCTTGTTTCGCTCCACGATCTCGTGCGCCATGCGCGTCACGGCGCGACGGATCGTCTCGCGGTCCATCACCTTGGCTTTCTCGCGCACGCGCAGGCTCCCGCGTCGTCGGTCCGAGGCTACTGTTGTTCGCCGCCACCGGGGCGGCCCCTGTGGCGCGCGGGCGTCCCGGGCCGGGCCGCCCCGCGGCACGGCCCCGCTTCGCCGGCGCCGCGCAGGCGGGCCAGCAGCCGCGCCATGTCGTCCGGGACGGGTGCGGTGCATACCAACCGGGTCCCGGTGGACGGGTGAGAAAATTCCAGGCGGGCGGCGTGGAGCGCTTGGCGCGTCAAGTCCGGGACCCGCGCGCGGCCGTACACGGGATCGCCGAGCACGGGATGACCGATGTGCGCCATGTGGACGCGAATCTGATGGGTACGGCCGGTCTCGAGCCGGCAGGCCAGCCACGTGGAGTCTACCAACCGCTCCAGCACCCTGTAGTGCGTCACCGCCGGTCGCCCGCGGTCGGTAACCGCCTGGCGCGTGCGGTGGGATGGGTGCCGGCCCACCGGCGCGCGTATCGTCCCATGATCGCGCGCGATCCGGCCGCGAACGAGCGTAAGGTATATGCGCACCATCGTGCGTGCGCGGAGTTGGGCCGCAAGCGAGCGGTACGCGGACTCGGTCTTGGCGACGACGAGCAGGCCCGAGGTGTCCTTGTCGAGGCGGTGGACGATGCCCGGGCGAACGGCATCGCCGATCGGCGAGGGGCCGCCCGCGACGTCGCCCGTCGCTCCCCCAACGGCTCGCTGCACGGCTCCGCCGGCCGTCGCGGGACACGGCCCGCGTCCCCGCCCCGTGTTCCGGCTCACGCCGTCCGAGGTACGGCGGCGCGCGAGGAGCGCGTTGACCAGCGTGCCGGAGGGGTGACCGGGACCGGGATGCACGGCCAGGCCTGGAGGCTTGTCGACCACCACCAGGTCCGCGTCCTCGTAGACCACGCGCAGGGGGATGGGCTCGGGCCGCAACTCGGTGCGCGGAGGCGGCGGAATCTCGACCCGCACGGTCTGGCCGGCCCGCAGGCGAAACGACGGTTTCCGGACGACCCCATCGACCGCGACGAGGCCGGCCTCCGCCAAATGCGCGACCCGGGACCGCGACAGACGCGGCACCCGGTCTACCACAACGACGTCGAGGCGGCGCCCGGCGTCCTTCGGCGCCGCCTCGAACACCTCGAATGAGCTCGCAAGCGAGTCAGTCTCGAGGCTCAACAGACGCGGGTTCATCCCCGCCGCGCTCGGGTTCGTCCGCGGCGGCGCCGGCGCGGCCCAGCGCGATCCACAGCACGGCCGCGATGATCGCCGCCGCGAGGCTCGCCGCCTGCGCGAGCGTGAGGGCACCGACGAGCCGAGGACTGTCCATGAACGGCTCGATCAGGGCGCGGGCGATGCCATAGAGGAACAGAAACTCCCAGAACAGCCGGCCGGGCGTCCGCGGCACGCCGTCGCGCCACATCAACACCGCGAAGATCACGAGCGCGGCGGCCATCAGGTACAGTTGCGTCGGATGCCGCGCCTGGCCGAAGAGCGTGACGGCCCACGGCGCGTTGGACGGGCGTCCGTAGTTGAGGCCGTACAGCAACGTGCCGATCATCGCGATCGCGTACCCGAGCGCGAGGCTCGGCGCGGCGGCATCCGCGATGGATCCCAGCGTCCACCGGCGGCCGCGGCCGTACAGCCACGCCACGATCGCGCCGCCGGCCAGGGCGCCGTAGAACGTGAGGCCGGCGTCCTTCCAAATGGTCACGACCCGCGCCGGGTCACCGACGAAATCGGGCAGGTTTACGAGCACGTAGCCGACGCGTGCACCAACCACGCCGCCGATGATCGTGTAGAGGCTGAGATCCAGCACTTCGCCCGCATCCCAGCCGAGGCCCTTGGTCCGCGCCCGCAGCACCGCGATGCCGACGACGAACGCGACCAACAAAAAGACGCCGAACGAGGATACCGGAAACGGGCCCAGCTGAAACAGCACCGGCTTCATGTCTCACCCCCCTGGCGGGAACGCGCGGTCGAAGGCACCGGAGGCCCATCGTCCGCCGCGCGCCCGCTGTGGCCGCGCGGCGCTCCCGCTCGAAGCGCAAGGACCAGCAAGCCGGCGCCGATCACGATCGCGGTGTCGGCCAGGTTGAAGACGGGCCAGACGTGAACATCCAGGTAGTCGACGACGTACCCGAAGCGAAGACGGTCCGTGATATTCGCGAGCGCCCCGCCCGTCATGAGCCCGAATCCCCACTGACCGGCGGTGGTGGCCGACCAAGCGCTCCTATTGTAGAGAACCACCGCGAGCACGGTCAAGGCAAGCGCGATGGTCGCCGCCGGCGGCAGTTGTGCGAGCAGGCCGAACGCGACGCCGGGATTCCGGCGCGGCGCCAGCGCCAGCACGTGCGGCACCACCGTTTGGATCGTACCCGGCTCGGTTCCGCTCGCTACCAAACGGTTCGCCGCCTGCGCGACCCCCCAGGCCAGCGCCACGGCGGCGAGCCAAGTGTAGCGACGGACGGCGGTCAGCGCACGGCGCTGCGCAGGCGCTCCTCCCGCTCTTTGCACTTGATGCACAGGCGCGCGTACGGGATGGCGCGGAGACGGTTCCCGTCGATCGGCTGGCCGCACCCGGCGCACACTCCGTAGGTGCCGGCGCGAATCCGCCGCAGCGCGTCCTCGACCATCGCCAGGAGACCTTGGACGGTGCTCTCGAGCGCCAGCCCCTTCTCCCGTTCGAACGCCTCGCTCGCGACGTCGACGAGATCCTCGTCGTACCCGCCGCCCACGTCCGCGACGGGCTTCTCCTCGTGGGTCTTGACCTGTTGCTCCTCCATCTCGGACAGCTCCTGGCGGAGCCGCTGGCGCTCACCGAGGAGCAGGCGCGTATACGTCTCGAGCGACCCCAGGCCGCCCTTCCCCTGTCGCGGCGCGGGCTCGGGCGCGGCCGCGCGGGCCGCGGATCCTTTCTTGACGGACCGGGCGCGAGGCCGCACCGCGCGCGTGCCCCGGCCGGACATGGACTTGGACGAACGCTTTTGTGGCATTCAGCTCCTCCTCACCGGGACTGTGGTCTCCGACCCGCTCTCGCCGGCGCTCTTGCGTGGAACGCCGTCGCCGTGAGGCGTATTCCCCGGACTCGCTTCACGGAGCGCGGCCCGCGCGAGGATCTCGGTCGCGTCCACGACCGGCACGGCCACGTCCGCGGCGCCGAGCACGAGCGGGAGTTCGGTGCACCCCAACACGATCGCGTCTGCCCCGCGGCGGGCGAGCGCCGACGCGATCGCGCGCACGGACGCGCGCACGCCGTCGCCGAGGTCCCCGCCCTTGACCGCGTGGATCGCCGCCATGACCGCTTGTTGCGCCCGCTCGTCGGGCTCGATCGCGGCCAGGCCGCGCCGCTCGAGGGCCTGATGATAGAGCCGGAGCCGCAGCGTGGCGGTGGTCCCGAGCACACCGATCAACCGGGGCGGCGGCTCCCGCCCGGCCGCCGCGCCCGCCACTTCCTCCATCATGTCCAGGACCGGGATGCGGACGCCGCGGCGCACCGCCTGGAGAAAGGCATGCGCCGAGTTGCAGGGGATGGCGATAAGCTCCGCGCCGGCGCGTTCGAGATTTTGCGCCGTGGCCACGAGCGCCGGCGCGGGATCGGGGCCGCCCTCGAGCAGCGCGGCCATCCGGTCGGGAATGCTCGGGTTGCTGTCGATGATGACGCGCGGATGATCCTGGTCCACGCGTGCCGGGACGAGGCGCACCAGCTTCAGATAGAAGTCCGCCGTGGCCAGCGGCCCCATCCCGCCGAGCACACCGATGGTCCGATACCGATCGCCCGTCCCGCGCAAGGCTGTGGTCATGGGTCAGCAGGCTCCGTTCGAGTCGAGGCGTTCCGGCCGGCGACGCCCTTCCACACCGGCGCATACGGCCCCAATGATTCGGTCCGCGACGGCGCTCCCCTGCTCGCGCTCGAGTTACTCGGTTTTTCCCGGTTCGGGCCCCGCTCGAACGATGGCCAGCGCCACCTCGCGGCCATCCAGCCGCAGCGTCTTGCGGTGCACGTCGGGCCCCTCGGGAGCGGCGCCCGGCCGGGCGTCATGCGCGAGGATCTCGCGCAGCACATACTCGCCGTGCGCGCTCAGGAGGTCCGCGAGCGCGGCGTCGTCCGGGTAGTACAGGGTGATCCGATCGGCGATCTCCAGTCCCGCTTCCTTGCGCCACTGCTGGATCTGATGCACCAACTCCCGGGCCAAGCCTTCCTGCACGAGCGACGGCGTCAGCGACGTGTCCAACGCGATCCAGTTGCCCGACTCACCGGCGCCTTCGATGCCCGCGTTCCAGTGCATCCGGACGTCCACTTCCGCGCGCTCCAGAACCACCTCCCGGTCGTCGCTCAGGGTCAGCCGGTAGGGCTCCGCCTCCGGGGTTCGCGCGACCAGCGCCTCGCCCTGCGCGCGCAACGCCTCGACGATCTTCGTGAGTTCACCGCCGAACTTCGGCCCCAGCAGATTGAAGCGCGGGCGGACTTCGAGGCGGCCCAAGCCCGTCACCGCGCGCGCGAAGCGCACCTCCTTGACGTTCAGCTCCTCCCGGACGTGCTCCACGAGCTCCCGATATTTGGGCGCGGCAAGCATGCGCGAGCGCTCCACGACCGTCGCGGCGGCAAGCGGCTGGCGGACGCGCAGCTTCGCGGCGTTGCGGGCCGCCCGCCCGAGGGAGATCAACGACCGCGCGCGCTCCATCGCGTCCTCGAGGCGGGCGTCCCGCCGCCATGCGGGCGCCGGGTAGTCGCAGAGGTGCACGCTCTCGGGCGCCGCGGCATCGACCGAGCGGACGAGGTTTTGGTAGAGCGCTTCCGCGAGGAACGGCACGAACGGCGCGAGCAGGCGGGCGAGCGTGACGAGCACCTCGTAGAGCGTTCCGTACGCCGCCCGTTTGTCTGCGTCGACCTCGGACTTCCAGTAGCGGCGCCGGCCCCGCCGGACGTACCACACGGAGAGATCGTCCACGAAACGCTCGATGGGGCGCGCGGCGCCGGCGACGTCGTAGTCGTCGAGGCGCGCGCGGGCGGTGGCCACGACATCCGCGAGACGCGACAGGATCCACCGGTCCAGGAGGCTCCGCCCGTCCGCGGCCCCCGCGGCGTCCCGCGCCGGTCCTCGCCGCGGCGCACGGGCGCGGCCGGGCACGACGCGGGACGCCGCGAGCTCCGGCGTCCACCCGTCCAGCGTCGCGTAGGTCACCAGGAAGGCGTAGACGTTCCACAACGGCAGGATGAACCGCCGCCGGACATCGTCGCCCGGCCCGTATCCGAAGTTCACCGTCTGCGCGGGATTCTGCGCCGCGTACAGCCACCGGACCACGTCCGCGCCCATCTTCTCCGCGGCGTCGTTGAACTCGATCATGTTGCCCCAGGACTTGTGCATCTCGCGGCCGTGCTCGTCGCGGACCATGGCGTGCCCGAGGCATGTCCGGTACGGCTCGCGGTTCTCGAGCACGGTGCTCATCACGAGCATCGAGTAGAACCAGTTGCGGTACTGTCCCGGGAACGCCTCGGTGATGAAGTCGGCCGGGAACCACTGCTCCCACGCGCGGCGGTTCTGCCGGTAGCCCAACGTGGAGTACGGCACGATGCCGGCATCGAGCCACGGGTTGCCCACGTCGGCGATGCGCGACACCGGCGCGCCGCAGCCGGGGCAGCGAATCTTGATGGCGTCGAGCCAGGGACGGTGCGGCGTGTGGCCGGCGAAAGCGTCCCACCCCTCGATCGCCCGGGCCCGCAGTTCGTCCTCGCTGCCGATCACCTCGAAGGTGCCGCACGCGCGGCACTCCCAGATCGGGAGCGCGAGCCCCCAGTAGCGTTTCTTGCTGATCATCCAATCGTGCATGTTGCGGAGCCAGTCCAGCTCGCGCTCCAGCCCGAACTCGGGAATCCAGCGGATCTGCCGGGTGACGGCCATCATCGGCTCGCGGAGCGGCTCCATGGAGATGAACCATTCGTCCACGAGGCGGAACACCAGCTCGCTGCCGCACCGCCAGCACATCGGATACCGGTGCGTGTACTCCTCGGCACGGTACAGCAGGCCGCGCTCGTGCAGGTTGTCCCGAATGCGCTCGGCCACGTCGTAGACGTGGCGCCCGCGGAGCCAATCGTACTCGTCGGTAAACACGCCGAACTCGTCGATCGGGGCGAGCACCGGCAGGTTGTGCGGCGAGGCGAGCGCGAAGTCCTCGGCGCCGCAGCCGGGTGCGATATGCACGAGTCCCGTCCCCTCGACCGCGCTCACGTCCGCCCACGGGATCACGCGGTGCACGACCCCTTGCTGCGCCGGCAGCGCGTCGAACGGTCCCTCGTACTCCCACCCCACCAGGGCGGATCCGGGCAGCTCCCGCGCCACCCGCACCTTGCCCTGGAGCACGTCGCGCATGCGGTCACGCACGACGTAGTAGCTCCTGCCGTCCTGCTGCGCCTCCACGTAGACGAGATCGGGGTGCACGGCGACCGCGACGTTCGCCGCCAGCGTCCACGGCGTGGTCGTCCACACCAGCAGGTACTCGTTCGGCCGCCCGGCGATGGGGAGCCGGACGGTGACGCTGAGGTGCGACACCTCTTGGTAGCCCTCGGTGACGATCTCGTGCTCGGAGATGCCGGTGCTGCAACGGGGGCACCACGGCATCACGTCGTGCCCTTTGTAGAGCAGGCCCCGCTCCCAGCACCGGCGGAGAAACATCCAGATCGAGTAGTTGTTCTCGCAGGACATCGTGTAGTACGAGTTGTCCCAGTCCATCCAGTGGCCGAGGCGCAGCGACTGCTGCGTTTGGATGGCGGCGTAGCGCAGGACGCGGGCTTTGCAGCGCTCGACGAACTCGGCGATCCCGAACCGTTCGATGTCCCGCTTCGAGGTGAACCCGAGCTCCTTTTCGACCTCCACCTCCACCCAGAGTCCCTGACAGTCGAACCCGTTTTGATACCGCTGCCGGTGGCCGAGCATCGTGTGGTAGCGGCAAAACAGGTCTTTGTAGGTGCGGCCCCACGCGTGGTGGACGCCCATCGGGTTGTTCGCCGTGATCGGACCGTCCAAAAATGACCACCGCCTCCGGGAGCGCGCGTTCCGCGCCAGGTATTTCGCAAGAATCCCGGAGGACTGCCACCACACCCCGAGCGCGCGCTCCTGCGCGGCGAAGTCGACGCGCGTGTCGACCGATTGAAACGGCATTGCCCGCCCCCTTCAACGGATGGGCCCCCGTCCTGATCAGGGACGGGGGCCCGCGGTACCACCCTTGTTCCGGAGCCAGCTCCGGCGCTCACCGGGCCGCGGCAACCCACGCGCGGCCCGCGCGCTGGTATCGGAGCGCCGCCGGCGGCGCCTCGGGACGCGGATGCGTCCCTGGGACCGCAACTCGAGAGGTGATGGCCCGCCGCCGTCGCCGTGCAGGCTCTCACCCTCCCCCGGCTCGCTCGTTGCGCCCGGCGGCGCCGTCCTCCGTCATCGCCTCGCTTCGGGCGATTCTAGCACGCGCGCAAATCCAGCGTCAACGCGCGCGCTGTGCTCGTGCGCCTACGGTGGTGGCGCGGCCTCGACCGCCGCCTCCGCACGTGCCCGGAGACCAAACCCCGTGAGCACCGGCTCCGGGCCCGGCGGGCTGGCGAACAATTCCGGCAGGGCCGCCCCGTGGTGGTCCGTCTTCGTCCACTCGAAGCGGCCGGTGAAAACGCTCCGGCCGTACCGCCACAAGGCGAGCGGCAGCGTGACGATCTGGTGCATGGCGAAGAAAATGTACCGCAGCGACGCCGTCGCCAGGGCGACCGGCGCCAGCCTCCGCTCCACCGCGATGGCCACGACCGTCGCGACCATCACGACGATCCAATAATAGGTGTAGAGCGGCTGATGCTCCCGCACGGGCAGCGCGTCGGCCATGGACAGCCGGCGCGCCGTGGCGTCATAGATCCACTGCTCGATGAGGTACGCGTAGCTCGCGATCATCGACAGCGCCATGACGAGCGAGCTTGAGAGGAAGACGAGAAAGTCGAGGCGTTTGCGCCACGGCACGGGCGCGCCCAGCAGCGCCGCGCCGTGATCGAACAGGCAGCGCAGGGATCCTTCCGACCAGCGCGTGCGCTGCTGGATGAGCCCGCGCCACGTCGGGACCGCTTCCTCCCACACGACGACGTGCTCGCAGTAGTGCACCGTCCACCCGCAAAGCGCGTACCGGATGGTGAGATCGATATCCTCCGTCAACGCGTCTTCGTTCCATCCTCCGACCGTTTCCAGGCAGCCCCGGCGCGTGATGAGCCCGTTGCCCGTGAGGATGACCGCCCCCCCGAGGCGGTCCCGGCTCCGCTGTGTGAGCGTCTGAAAGACGGTGTAGTCGTCCTCCTGCGCGCGGATCAGGGCGTTGCGCCCGCCGTTGCACACGAGTTTCCGCGCCTGGACCCCGGCGACGCCCGGGAGCCCAAGATACGGCACGAGCCGGGTGAGAAAATCCGGCGCGACGCGCGCGTCGGCATCGAACACACAGATCGCGTCGCCGCGCGCCGCCGCGAGGCCGACGTTGAGCGCGACGGCCTTACCCACCCCGTCCTCCGGCGTGGGGCGCACGACCGTGAAGTCATGCGTCCGCTGCAGCGCCGCCAGGACCTGCGGCGTCCGATCGGTCGACCGATGATCGACGACGATGACCTCGAAGCGTGCCCGCCCGTCCGGGCCGGCATAGTCCAGCGCGCACAGGCACCGCACGGTGTCGGCGATCACGCCCTGCTCGTTGCGGGCCGGGACGATGACGCTGACGAACGGCCTGTAGCCGGTGGCGGGCGCCGCCCCGCGTGGCCTGGGCAGCACCCCGGCCGCCATCAGGACCGAGCCGTAGACGCCGGACACGAAGAACACGACCGATACCCAGGCCACCTCGCGGTGCACCAACCCGACGGTCGTCAATGCCAGCCAGCTCAGCGCGAGCGACGCGACCAAGAGCTTCCGGCGCATCCGCGTCCGGTGTTTCACGCTCCACCCCCGACAGCCGTGGAGTCCGCCGCGACCGCGGCGCGAAGCCCCGCGGGGTATGGCGCACGCACCACGCCCGCTTCGGTCACGATCGCGGTTACCAATCGGTGGGGCGTGACGTCGAACGCGGGGTTGCGCACGGCGACGCCATCCGGTGCAATGCGCACGCCGCGGACCGAGGTCACCTCATCCGGATCCCGCTCCTCGATGGGGATCCCGTCGCCGTCCGGTGTGTTCAGATCGATCGTGGACGTCGGCGCGGCCACGTAGAACGGAATCCGGTGCGCGTCCGCCAGCACCGCGAGCGTGTAGGTGCCAACCTTGTTGGCCACGTCGCCGTTCGCGGCGATCCGGTCCGCCCCAACGACCACCGCATCGATGTCGCCGGCATGCATTAAGGCGCCCGCCGCGTTATCGGTGATGAGCGTGCAGGGGATGCCGCAGCGCTGCAACTCCCACGCCGTCAGGCGAGCCCCCTGCAGTACCGGCCGCGTCTCGCAGGCGACGACGCGAATGCCGAGGCCCTGCTCGTGGGCGGCGCGCACCACGCCGAACGCGGTGCCGTACCCCGCCGTCGCCAGCATGCCGGTGTTACAGTACGTGAGGACCGCGGCGCCCGGCCGCAGCAGGCCCGCGCCGTACCGTCCCATCCGGCGGTTCGTCTCCACGTCGGCACGGGCCAGCGCGTGGGCGGCGGCGAGCATCCGATCCTCGAGACGTCCCTGGCCGCGGGCGTCCATCGACCGCAGCAGGTGGTCGAGCGCCCATCCCAGGTTCGCGGCGGTCGGCCGCGTCCGCCGTAGCCCCCACGCCGCTTCGCGCACCGCGTCCGGCCGGCCGCCGGACTGCCCCGCCGCGAGCGCCAGCCCGTACGCCGCGGCGACGCCGAGCGCGGGGGCGCCGCGCACCTGAAGGGTCAGGATCGCGTCCGCCACGTCCTGCCACGACGTGCACCGGCGGATGCGGACCTCATGCGGTAGTGCCGTCTGATCGATAAGGAAGAGCGCGCCGTCGTCCCACCACAGCGGGGCGTCGGCGCTCATCGGGCGGGCGCTCCAGCATCTCTCATGGTCATCCGTGCGGGTGCCTCCGCTACCACAGGCGTGCGCCGGAAAGGTCCGGCCGAGGCGGCTCGCACATGCGGCCACGCGACACCGGCCGCCCGAGCCCGAAAAGCACTTGGGGGAGAACGTGTACCTCCCCTAGTATACCGTCCGGCGTCAACTTCACGCCGCCCTGCGGCGTGTCGTCCTCGGCGCGGGGCGCGTGCGGCGTTCGCGCCCGGCGAGCTACTCCACGCTGAATAGCGGGCCGGCCGCCGCCTCCTCCTGCATGATGTCGGCGGTGATCGTGACATGGTGCGGCGTGAACAAAAAGATCTCGTCGCCGACGCGATGCATGTGCCCGTCGAGCGCGTACGCCACGCCGCTGAGAAAGTCCACCACGCGCCGCCCGAGGTCCTGTTGCGTCTCGCGCAGGTTGATCACGATCGGGCGCTGCGTCTTTAGATAATCCGCCGCGGTCTGCGCCTCATCGTACGCTCTGGGCTCGAGAACGATGATCTCCATCTGCCGGTGCGCGTGCAGGTTGAAGATCGGCGCACGATGTCCCGACGCGTCGCCGCGAGCTGCTCCCCCGTCCTCGTCCTCGGTGAATCCCAAAAAATTCCACATCCGCTGCATGATCCGGCCCATCGCACTGCCTCCCGTCGCTGCTGCGTCTGTGACTGCGATCGCGTGCTGCGTTGTGTGTGTCCGTCGCCTAGGCAAACAGCGCGCGGCCCACGCGGACCATCGTCGCGCCTTCCTCCACCGCTACTTCGAAGTCGTTGCTCATGCCCATCGACAACTCGCGCACCCCGGCCTCTGGGTGCGCGTCCCGGATGCGGTCCCGCAATTCCCGCAGCCGCCGAAAGTACGGCCGCGTGTCCTCCGCATCCTCGACGAGCGGCGCCATCGCCATCAAGCCGCACAACCGGACGCCGCCGAGCTCGGCCACGTCACGCGCGAGCGCCTCGGCGTCCTCCGGCGCGACGCCGTGCTTCGCGGTCTCGCCGGAGATGTTCACTTCGATCAACACGTCGATCCTGGCCTGGGTGGCGGCCGCCCGCCGGCTCACCTCTTCGGCGAGGGCGCGCGAATCCACCGACTGGATCATCGCGAACAGGCGCAACGCCTCCTTGGCCTTGTTGCGCTGCAGATGACCGATCAGGTGCCATGTCGCGCCGGGCACGGCGGGGACCTTGTCGCGGGCCTCCTGCACCCGGTTTTCCCCAAACTCTCGCAGCCCGCACGATGCGGCCTCGCGGATCCGACCGGGATCCACCGTCTTGGTGACCGCGATCAGCCGCACGTCGCCGGGGCGCCTGCCCGCGCGCGCCGCCGCGTCGGCGATCCTCGCTTGCACCCGCGCAACGTTCGCCGCAATATCAGCCATGATCCCGCCCGGCGCGCGGTCGTATTCGACGGCGTGCCGGCTTTCCCTTTACCCGCGCGGATGCACGCCGATGCATCCCGCCATCCTGCCCGTCGTCCGATCACGTCGGTAGGAGAAAAACAAATCCGGGCGGCACATCGTGCACGCGCCGACCGTCTCAACCGACGCCTCCGGCACGCCGACCGCCGCCAGTTGCCGGCGCACGGCCTCGCGGAGATCCAGCCGCCATCGCTCCGCGCCCGTGCGTCGCGCCGCGGCCGGCCACCACGCCGAGCGCGACATGGCCGCCGCCACCGGCGCGTCCACCTCGTAGCAACACCCTCCGATCGCCGGGCCGAGTGCGGCCCGCACGCGCCAGGGACGCGTCCCGTACGCGCGCCCCATGGCTTCAAGCAACGCTCGCGCAGCGCCGGACGCGATACCCCGCCACCCGGCGTGGAGCGCGCCGACCGCGGGGCGATCGGGGTCCACGACGAGCAGCGGTACACAGTCCGCGACGTAGACGATGAGCCACAACCCTGGCGCGTCGGTGACGAGGCCGTCGACGCCCGGCAGGACCGTCCCGGCGGCCTCGGGGGTGGCGACGGCCACCCGATTCCCGTGCACCTGCGCCGCCTCGACGAGACGCTCCGACCCGCATCCCCAGGCGCGGGCGAGGCGCCGCCGGTTGTCCGCGACGGCGCGCGCGCCGTCCCCCACAGCGTAGGAGAGATTAAACGCGGCAAACCTACCGCGGCTCCCCCCGCCGAGGCGCGTGGTAAACGCCGCGCGGGCGCAGCCCGTGGCCTCCACGTCTCGCGCCCGCAACATCGGCGGTCCGTGGGGTGCCGGCCCGTCCGGACCGCTCACGCCGGCCCGCGCCGAGGCGTCGGCCGAAATCATACGACGCGCTCGCGTACCACGGCGCTCGCGTAGTCCATCGCCGCCACCACGATCGCAATCATCCACAGCGCCGTCGCCGCCTGCCGCCACTGCAGCAGGTTGATGTACTGCTGGAGGACGAAGCCGATGCCGCCACCCCCCACGAATCCGATCACGGTGCTGAATCGCACGTTGATGTCCCAGCGGTAGATCGTGAACGCGATGAACTGGGGCACGATCTGCGGCACGACGCCATAGCGGACGACCTGGAGCGTGCTCGCGCCGGTCGCGACGATCGCCTCGATGGGACCGGTGTCGATGCTCTCGATCGCCTCCGAGTACAATTTCCCGAGGGACGCGATGCTGTGCACGCCGAGCGCGAGGACGCCGGCAAACGGACCGAGTCCCACCCACACCGTGAAGATGATGGCCAGCACCAGCGCCTCGATGGACCGCGTGACGTTGAATACCGTCCGGGTCAGGGCGTAGACGGCCGGTCCGCCGGGGATGTGCCCCGTGAGGTTCTTTGCGCCGAGAAACGAACAGGGCACCGCGAACAGGACGCCCATGGTCGTGCCCATGAGCGCGAGAAAGACGGTCTCCACCATGCGGTTGAGCACGACGAAGAACGTCGGGCTCAGGCGCAGCGGCCCGGTGCCCGCGACGATCTCCGCCGACACGAGGTTGTGCGTACCCTGGACCTCGGGCGCCGTGAACGCGGCGCCGAACCGGCCGCCCCGGTCGGTCCTCACGGCCATGAGCTGCTGGCGCTGCCCGATCTGGTTCTCCCACCACAACATGCCGCTGCGATCGGGCGGAAACCCCTGACCCGTGGCGGTGATGCGATCGCCGATGGCGCCGGAGGAACGGGACAATCGAAGCACCGGCCCCGGCGCCGCGGCAGCGGCGGGCGGCGACTCGCCGCCGTAGTAGAACGGCGCGGCCACGCGCACGGTCGGGTTGTCCCGCACGAGCACGTCCGGGGAAGCGAGCGCGCTCGCAAAGGGCGCGATCAGGTACGCGCCGCGCCACAACTCGCCGAGCCGGATCTGGGTCACCTGCCAGCCGTACACGTAAACCGCGAGCGCCACCGCGGCGCCGGCGTAGAGGCGCCAGGACCGATACCAGACCACGCCGCGTTTGAGACGGACGACGTCCGGCGCAGACGCGGCGGCGCCCGCCGGTCCTCCCGGTGTCCCGCGTGCCGTCCCGCCGGGCGGCGCCCCCGAGCCGCGCGCGTGCTCGCTCACGACCGCCTCAGACGGCACCGACGGCCCGGGCCGCGCCGGCACCGCGGCCCTCGCGCGCCCGCGGTCGAGGACGTCACGAGATCTCCACCTCGACGGCGTCGTCGCCGTAGATCGCCTTGAAGCGTCGCTCGTCGATCTCCGCGGGCAGGCCGTCGAACACGATGCGGCCGGCCTTGAGCGCCAGGATCCTCGTGCCGTACCGCCGGGCGAGGCTGAGGAAGTGCAGGCTGCAGATCACGGTGATGCCGTCCGTGCGGTTGAGCTCCTCGAGGTAACGGAGCACGGAATGCGACATCGCCGGGTCCAGGCTCGCCACGGGCTCGTCCGCGAGGATGAGCGCCGGATCCTGCATGAGCGCGCGCGCGATGCCGACCCGTTGCTGTTGGCCGCCCGAGAGCGTGTCCGCGCGTGCATACGCCTTGTCGGGGATCCCGACCCGCTGGAGGTTCGCAAACGCCCGGTCCACGAGCGACGGCGGGAAGTAGTTCGCGAGCGCCCACGACGGCGGCACGTACCCGAGCCGGCCGGTGAGCACGTTGGTCAGGACGGAGGCGCGGCGCACGAGATTGAACTGTTGAAAGACCATGCCGATCTCGCGGCGGATCTCCCGCAACTCGTGCCGCGGCGCGACGACGACGTTGTGGCCTCGGAATGCGATGGTGCCCCGCGTCGGCTCAATCAGGCGATTGATGCAGCGCAGCAGCGTGGATTTGCCCGAGCCGGACAACCCGATGATCACGAGAAACTCGCCGCGCGCCACCTCGAACGACACGTCGTCCAGGGCCCGCGTGCCGTCCGGGTAGACTTTCGTCAGATGCTCGATCTGAAGGATCGTGCTATGCATGCGAGCGCACCGGCTTCACGGCGAGCCGGGGTCGTGCGCCACGAGGGCCGTCCGGGGTTCTCGGCCCGCGCCGCAGAGCGCCGTCGCGGTTCACGGCGCGGAGCCTCGGGGTGGGTCCCGACCTGCCGATCCGCCTTAATGCGGCTTGATCAGGTCTTCCAGGTTGACGCCGGCGTAGGTCGCGACGTCGCGCACGGGATTGTAGAACGCGTCGAGACTTGCCGTCTTGACGTGGTACTTGGATACGAGCAGCTGGTAATCGGCCAAGGCCTCGATCTCATACAGTGACTTGAGGGCGTCCAGGCCGGCCGGCGTCTGGGAGAAGCGCAGCAGGGCGCTCGTGACGCGGTCCTTGACGTCCGCCGGCAGCCCCTTGCGGAAGCTGACGGTGTCGTTGGGAATCGGGTCGGACTTCCAGACGACCCGGACCTTCTGCATGACGTCGGGGTAGTCTTTCTGCACGGTGGCGCGCGCGTCCTCGAACACCGCGCCCGCGTCGACGCGGCCCTGGTACACGGCGAGCACAACGTTGTTGTGGGACCCGGCGAAGACGGTCTGGCCGAAGAACTTCGACGGATCGTAGCCGGCCTTCTTGAGGCCCGCAACCGGAAAGAGGTAGCCGGATGTGCTCGCGGGATCCACGAACGCGAAGCGTTTGCCCTTGAGGTCGGCGAGCGAATTGATCCCGGAGCTGGCCTGGGTGATGATCTCGGCCCGATAGTACGGCAGCCCGAAGCGGACCGTCACGAGCCGCACCTCGACGCCGTACTTTTGATGGGCGATCACGTAGGAGAACGTGTTGAGCCATCCGATGTCCGCGCGGTTCGCGCCCATCGCCTCGATGACGCCCGCGTAGCTCGTCGCCACGAACGATTCGAACTGGTAGCCGGTCGCCGTCCCCAGGAGGCCGGCAATGCGGTTGCCCGACTCGAGCACGGTGCGCGCCTCACCGGACGGCACAAAGGCCATCACCAGCTTGGTTTGCGCGGGTGCCTGGCCCGCGCCGGCCGCGACCAGCGAGGCTGCCGCGGCGAGAGCGAGCCCGAACACGACGATGCGGCGCACGATCATGAACGGCGGCCCCCCTTCGCACGATACGGTGCGAGCCGTAGTTCTGGCGGCGGGAAAGTTTCTCCTCCAGCGCGCCGCCGGCGGGTCCATGCGCCGCCCCGCCGCGGGCACGTGCGCGGCGCTACTCGCGGTTCAGATCGCGCGCGATCTGAACCGTGGCCGTCACCGCGTCGGTGAGGAGATGGAGGCCCGGTAGCAGGGAGTCGAGGTCGAGCCACTCATGAGGGGAATGCACCTGTCCCCCGCCGGAGATGCCCATGGAAACCGCCGGGATGCCGAGCGCAAGCGGAATGTTGGCGTCGGTGCTGGCCGCTGAGAGACGGGGCGTCAAACGGTGGGCGACGTGCACCTCCACGAGCCTGGCGACGAGGGGATGATCGGGCGGCAGGCGTCCGCCCGGCCGGTCGCCGATGACCGCGACCGTGGGGCGCACCCCGTCGGCCGCTTCCGCTTGGACGAGCCGGCGCAACAGCGTCGCGAGATCGTCGACCCGGTCGCCGGAAACCGACCGCAGATCCACCTGCATCTCGGCCGCGGCGGCGATCGCGTTGATCGACGTCCCGCCGCGGATGGTCCCGACGTTCAGGGTCGTCTTTGGCTCCCTTGGGAGCGGCGTCCGCGACAGCGCCTCGATCACCCGCGCGAGGTGATGGATCGCGTTGGGTTTGCCGAAGTCGCCCCAGCTATGGCCGCCGTCGGTTTCGAACCGGACGGAGAAGCGCCGCACGGCGATCCCCTCGCACACGATCTGGCCCATCGCGCCGTCGATCACCAAAACGGCGGCCGGCCTCGGCTCTTCCGGTCGTAGCCGGTAACGGATGCCCCGGAGGTCGCCGAGCCCTTCCTCCCCCGTCGTGGAGACGAACTCCAACGCGCAGGGGACGCTCACGCCCGCCCCGGTCAGTTCGCCGGCCAGCGTAATGAGGGCGGCCACGGCCGCAGAGTTGTCACGCACGCTGGAGCCGACGAGGCGCGAGCCCTGGCGGCGGGGCGGCCGGTGAGCCTCGGCGGGGTAGACGGTGTCCATGTGCGCCGCAAGCACCACGCGGGGCCCCGAGGCTTGTGCCGCCGCGTAGCTCCCCCTCACGTTGCCGGCGCCGTCGAGGGCGACATCACGGAGGCCGGCCTGCCGGAACTGTTCCAGGATGTAGGCGCCGCGCGACGCCTCCCCGAAGCTCGGCGCCGGGATCGCCGCGATGGCTTCGACCCGGGACAGGTGCGCGTCGATCGCGCGATCGAGCCGGGCGTGAACGTCGTGCATGGCGCTCCCTCCAAGCGGCACCGGCGGGCTCCCCGCGGCGTCCGGCGCGGCCGGTCGAGCGCGCCCGCGCTGCGCATGTACTATACAATACGCTATAGCGCGCGTCCGATCCCGGGGGCGTGCGGCGGCAGATGCGTGGGGCCTCCGAATCGGAGGCCCCAACACGTCACCGAGCGTCGCCGCGTGGCGTCAGCACTTGGAATACCCGCACGACCGGCAGTGGCTGCAGCCGTTTTCGTAGACGAGCGAGCTGCCGCAGTCGGGGCAGACGCCGGCGAACGTCAGGAGGGGCTGCTGGACCTCTCCGGCGCCGGCCGGATCCTCCCGCCGCGGCTCTTGGAGTTGGGCCGGGAGCGCGGGCATCTCCGCGACGTGGCCATTGCCGTGCCCGTTGCCGAGCCTTGGCTCCGGCAGACGGTCCGCCATGGGAAACGCCTGGTCCGGGCGGAATCCGAAGCCGTACAGGACGCGGCCGATCGCGAGCGCGACGCCCTGCGCGATGGTGGTGACGCGCACCACGGTGCCGTCGGCCGATCGGTCGATCGCCACTTCGCGGGACTGCACGCGCCACAACTGCTCGATGACGTCCCGCGGGTCCGCGCCGGTACGCAACGCGAGCGACGCGAGCCGCCCGATCGCGTCGGCCTCCACGTCGAGCGACTGCACGAACACCTCACACAGCCCACTCGCGTCCTCGTTGATGGTCACGTAGATCCGGCCGCGCGGCGTCTCGATCCGCTCGGTCCGGCCGGTCGTCACCTTCGGCCGCGGTCGCTTGTGGTGGACGATCTCGGGCGCCGGCGAGGCAACGTGCGCTACGCTCGTCTTGGCCGCCTCGCCGCCCGCCGTTTTGGCCTCACCGCCGGCCGCCTTGGTCGAGCGCGCCGTGCCGGCCGTGAGGATATTTTCCCGGGAGCTGTCGCGGTACACGGTAATGCCTTTGCACCCCATCTTCCACGCCTTGAGGTAGATCTCGGCGACCCGCTCCTCCGACGTGTCCGCGGAACAGTTCACGGTCGAGGAGATGGAGTGGTCGATATGCTTTTGGATCGTGGCCTGCATCAGCACCCGCAACTCGGGCTTGATCTCGTGCGCCGTTACAAAGAACGGCGGTAGCTTGTCCTCGGCCACGCCAAACCGATCCATGTAGGTCCGGACCAGCGGATGGTACACGGTGAACGTGCTCTGCGACAACGACTCGCTGCGCCGCGTGTACGACAAGTCGAAGATCGGCTCGATGCCGCTCGTGGTGCCGGCGAGCGTCGCGCCGCTGCCCACCGGGGGCACCGTCAGGAGCGCCACGTTGCGGAGCCCGTGCCGGCGGATACGCTCCAGGACCTCGGGCTCCAGGGTCTCGAGGAACGCGCCGGCAAGGTGCCGTTCGCGATCGTAACCGGGAAACGGGCCTTTCTCGATCGCCAGGTTGACGCTTTCGTCGTACACGATGTTCTTGATGCGCGCGAACAGGCGGTCCACCTGCTCGACGGCCGCGTCGCTGTCGTACTTGAGTTGCAGCTTGCACAATAAATCCCCCAGGCCGGTGAACCCGACCCCGATCCGCCGTGAGTAGAGGCTCGCCTCGCGCTGTGCCGGGAGCGGGTGCTTGTCGGCGTTGTAGTCCAGCACGTTGTCCAGAAAGCGCGTGGCCAGTCGCAACGCATGCTCCAGGTGGGGCCAGTCCACCTGCGCCTGGGGGCTAAACTCATCGACCACAAACTCGCCGAGCGATAGGTTACCTAGGCAGCAACATCCATACGGTTCAAGAGGTATTTCACTGCATGGGTTAGTTGTCGTCACGTTCATCCCGTTGTACTCGGACGTGCTCCAGCGCCGTACCGTGTCCCAGAAGATCACGCCCGGCTCGGCGTGATTGCGGGCGCCGTAGATGAGCTCGCGCCAGACCTCGCGCGCCTTCACCGTGGTCCGCACGTGCGCGCGATCGTTGTCGAACGACAGCGTCCAGTCGCCGTCCGCCTCCACCGTCCGCATGAACGCGTCGCTGATGCGCACGCTGATGTTGGCGTAGCGCACCTTGTTCTGGTTGCGCTTGATCCGGGTGAACTCGAGCGCGTCCGGGTGGTTGTCGGCGATCGTGATCATGAGCGCGCCGCGGCGGCCGGATTGCCCGATCGTGCCGGTGGTGAGCGACATCAGCTCCATGAAGGAGATCGACCCGGTGCTCGTCCGCGCCGCATTGTTGACCGGCGCGCCCGCGGGGCGCAGCACGCTGATGTCCGCGCCGACGCCGCCGCCGAGCGAGTAGGTGCGCGCGGATTCCTTCATCCAGTCAAAGATCGACTCGATGGAATCGTCCTTGATTGGAATGACGTAGCAGTTCAGAGCCGTGACGCGCTTCGGGTTGCCGATCGCGTGCATGATGCGGCCGCCGGGGATGAACCGAAAGTCCTCCATCAGCCAGTAGAACTCGTCCGCGTATCGGGCACGTGCCGCCGTGGTGGGTTCCACGGAGGCCAGTCCTGCCGCGATCCGGCGCCACATCTCCACCGGCGTGCGCTCCAGCACCCGGCCGGCCGGATCCCGAAGGGCGTACTTGTCGTGAAACACGCGCGCGCGGAGCGTATCGCCGCGGAAAAACTCGAGCGTCTCCGGCGCGATCGCGTTGGGGTCGGCGTCCGGAACCGTGTTCGATGCGGTGACGTGCTCCGACGGCGTCGCCATTGGCGTGTCCCCCTGCGCAGATGTAGACTCCTGATGCGTGCGCGCGGCGTCCATGGCTTAGTTGCGGGTGGGTCGAACCGGAACCAGCGGTATGAGCAGGACCTGAGAGGCGAGCTCCGCCTCGTATTGCTTGCGCGCCTTGAGCGCCTGGATCTCCTCGACCAGCCGATCCACATCGGCCATGCGGCGATACACCGACACAAAGCGGACGTACGCGACGTCGTCGATCGTCCGGAGCCGCTCGATGACGCGGTCGCCAATCTCGCGGCTCGGCACCGTGGGCGTGTCCGCGTCCAGCACCTCACGCTCGATGTCCTCGGCCACGCGCTCGAGCGCGTCTCGAGACACCGGACGTCCCTCGCAGGCGAGCAACAAGCCGGTCAGCACCTTGGTGCGATCGAACGGCTCGCGTCGCCCGTCACGCTTGAGCACGAAGGCCACGGCGCGCTCCGCCCGCTCGAACGTGGTGAACCGCTTCCGGCACGCCCCGCACTCGCGACGCCGCCGGATCCCGTCGCCGTCTTGCACGGATCGGGAGTCCAACACCCTCGTATCCTTGGCACCGCAGTAGGGACACCGCACAGCCGTTCGGACCTCTGCCAATATGTAGGCGCAGGATGCATCCTAGCATACTACATGTTGTGTGCTCAATGCTGAAATTAGCCGGTTCGTGGCGATGCCGGGAACGGGTCGGGACCGACCTCCCTCGAACGGGGCGAAGCGTCGATTCTCGGGCACGGCGCCGCGGGCCAAGCTGCCGCGCCGCGGCCGGGCGGTCACACCCTGAAAATGACCCCTTCCCTGCTCATGAGCGCGATCGCGACTTCCAGCGCAAGCGCGGCGTAGAACGCGCATGACACCGCCGCGAGGAACAAGTGGCCCCAGTTGACGGTGCCGAGCAGCAACTCCTGGAAGGAAAAGAACGCGTTGAGCACCGGCGTGAGATACGCCCACGGCGAGCGCGCCCAGTCGCTGACGAACTGCACCGCCAGGCCGGGCAGCACGGTGACAAAGTACAACGGCGTGATGTACTGCTGCGCCTCGCGGGGCGAGCGCGCGTAGATGCTGATGGCCAGCTGGACCGCGCTCACCAGCGCGGAGAACAGCAGCGCGACGCCCAACATCACGATCGCCGTCCCAATCGGCAGGCTGATGTTGACCTTCTGCGTCGTGTGGAGCATGTAGGGGTAGCCCCAGCGCAGGCTCACCATCATGGCGAGCAAGACCACGATTACCCCGCCCATCGACGCCGTGACCACCGACAGGAATTTCCCCAGCACGATCGCCTCGCGGCTCGGCGGGGTGATCAGCAACGACTCCAGCGTTCCCCGCTCCTTCTCGCCCGCGGCGAGGTCGACGGCCACCGACATGCCGCCGACCACGGCCCACATCGCGAGCAAAAACGGCAGGAGGCTCGCGAGCAACTGACCGGACTGCTGGCGCTGGGTGGCGACGTTGTGCTGGTCGAGCACGACCGGGAGCAGGTCGCGCGGATTGATGTGCCTGGCCGCGAGGCGCGCGGCGACGATCTCCTGGCTGTAGCGGGACAGAAGATCCACCACCTTGCCGCGCGCCGCCGCGCTCTCGGAGTCGGTGGCGTCATAGAGGATGCCGACGTGCGCCTGGCCGTTTCGCGCGACGATGGTCTCGAAGTTCTTGGGGATCTCCACCACCGCGAGCACCTGGCGCTGGCGGAGCGCCGCGGTCGGGTCCTTGGCGCGCACGGGCGCGATCAACTTGCTCGCGTAGGCCAGGTGGATCAGCGCCGGGGCCTGCCCCACGACGGCGACTCGCGGCACCACCGTCTGGATCTGCTGCTGCTGGCGCTGGGCGAGGTAGGAGATGCCGAGGATCACCATCGGCATGAGCAGCGCCGGCAGCACGATCATGACGAGGAGCGTGCGGCGATCGCGGATCACCTCGAGGGTCTCCTTCGCGTACACGGCGAGGATCCACCGGCGAACCTCTTGGGCCGCTTCCGCGTTGCCGCCCCGGCCGCGCGCGCGCAGCCAGGACAGCGCTCCGCCGATCATGCGACGGTCTGCTCCACGAGCTGCACAAAGATCTCCTCGAGCCCGAGCCCCGTGCGCGCCTGCAGGTCGGTCAGGCGGCCCTCGGCCCGGATCCGGCCCCCCGCGACGATCGCCACGCGGTCGCAGAGGCGCTCGGCTTCCTCCATGACGTGCGTGGACATGATCACGCACCGCCCCTCCTGCTTGAACCGCTCGATGAAGTCGCGGACGGAGCGCGCGGAGATCACGTCGAGACCGGACGTCGGCTCGTCGAGGAACACCACGGGCGGGTTGTGGATCAGCGCCCGCGCGATGTTGACTTTTTGCTTCATGCCCTTGCTGAACGTGTCCGTCAACCGGTCCAGATGCGCCGTGAGCTCGAGCGCCTCCGCGATCGATGCGAGGCGCGAGCGCAGCAGGTCCGGCGGCACGCCGTAGAGCCGGCCCGCGTAGCGGATCACGTCACGCGCGGTCAAGCGCCCGTAGATGCCGGCGTTCTCGGGCAGCACGCCGATGAGCCGCCGGACCGTGCCCGCCTCGTGCACGACGTCGTGGCCCGCGATGCGCGCGACGCCGGCCGTGGGCCGGAGTACGGTCGTCAGCATGCGGATCGTGGTCGTCTTGCCGGCGCCGTTCGGGCCGAGCAGCCCGAAGACCTCGCCCGCGTAGCATCGAAAGGACACGCCGCGAACGGCGTGATAACGGCGAAACCGCTTCTCGAGGTTCTCCGCCTCGACGAGGACCTCGTGATCGGTCATTGTTAGACTCCCGGCACACCCATGGGCTGCATGTGGCAACCGATTGGACCGTCGAACACGCGCCTTAGAATGATCCCAGCGGCACGGCGCTCAACACAAGGATCGCCACGAGCGACGCCGCCATGAGCTTGTGCATCGGGGTGACGCCGGAGCAGTCGTCCAGCGGCCCCGGATGCCCCCGCCGAATCATCAGCAAAATCAATAGACTCATTACCCAATATCCGAACAGAATTCCCACACCCACGGCCACATAGGACAGCACCAGGTGCAGGCGCGGCCCGAACACCGCGCGCGTCACGTGGCCGCCGTCGAGCATGCTGGCCGGCAGGAGGTTGAGCGCCGTCACGAGGAGCCCCACCCAGCCGGCAAACGCCATGGGATGAATGAGGACCTCCGCGCCCGGGCCGGGATGCAGCAGCCACTGCTGCAGCATCTGCATCAACAGCGGGCTCGGGATCTCGGCCACAGGGCACCCGCGCGCCACGATCGCGGCGTGGTCGATCACCAGCGAGTGGGCGATCCCATAGAGCAAGAGCGGGATCGCAACCAAAAACCCCGCGATCGGCCCGCTGGCGCCGAGCTCCACGAGCGAGTCGCGATTCGGCGCCGGCGTGCGCGTGAAGATGACGGCGCCCATGGTACCGATGGCGAGGCCCGTGAACGGTGGAAGCGGGATGAACAGCGGCGGGCTGGCGTCGATCCTGCGCCAGATCGATACGAGCTTGTGTCCCATCTCGTGGCAGAACAGGATGGCCATGAGCGACAGAGAAAACGCCACCCCGCTCCCCGTGGGACCCGGCAGGCCGGGCGTGCACGCCCCTCCGGAGATCTGCGTGCCCGCCCAGAACGTGGTCCCGAGCGTCGCCGCGAACAGCCCGATCGGGAGCAGCCACCGCGTCCGCGCCAGCGGCGGCTTGGGGGCGAGCAGCACCACGGTCTCCCCGTCGCGGCGGCGCAGCAGCGGCAGCACGCCCAGCGGGTCGAGCTCTGCCCGGAGGCGTAGGAACCGTGCCTTATCGTCCGGGCCCGGCGCGATCGTGAACGCCGGCCGGCCATCTTGGAACCAGACTTCCTCTACCTGGAAGCACGTTTCAACTGCGGCCCGGACGGCGGCGAAGTGGTCGTCCGGCAAAATCGTCATGTCCCTAAGCCTATCATGCGGGTGGTGGAATGGAAATAAATCGGCGTGGCAGCATCACGCAATGCAGCGCCGCCACGCACGTCCACTGTGCCGGGCGCCGGAGCGACGCCCGGTCCTCAAAACCGCCCGGTCAAATCCCTAGTATCTCATCCCGTATGCCCGGCCCCGACCCTTGCCGACGTACTGCGATGGGACACTAGCGCTTCCTCAGGAACGCCGGGATATCCAGGTCCTCCAGCCCGACCCGCGCAGCCTCGCGCGCCGGCGCGTCGGTCTCGGTTGCGCCGTCTGCTGCGTCCTCGCCGCGGTGCGCGCCCTCGAAGCCGGTGGCGATCACCGTGATCTGGATCTTGCCGTCCAGGTGCTCATCGAGCACGGCCCCGAAAATGATGTTGGCCTCTGGGTCCGCCGCCTGCTGTACGACCTGCGCCGCCTCGTTGATCTCGAGCATGCCGAGGTCCATGCCGCCGGTAATGTTGATCAACACCCCGCGGGCGCCTTCCATGGAGGTTTCCAGGAGCGGGCTCGCGATCGCCGCGCGAGCGGCCTGCACGGCGCGGTCCTCGCCGCTCGCGGTGCCGATGCCGATCAGCGCCGACCCGGCCTCCGACATAATTGTCCGCACATCGGCGAAGTCGAGGTTGATCAGGCCCGGAACCGTGATGAGATCCGCGATGCCCTGCACGCCTTGCCGCAGGACATCGTCGGCGACCCGAAAGGCCTCGACCACGGTCGCGCTCCGGTCCACCACCTGCAGCAGCCGGTCGTTCGGGATGGTAATCACGGTGTTGACCCGCTGGCGGAGGCTCCGAATGCCTTCCTCCGCCGCACCCGCGCGGCGCCGGCCCTCGAAGCTGAACGGCCGCGTCACCACGCCGATCGTCAGCGACCCCAGCTCGCGGGCCACCTGCGCGATGATCGGCGCGCCGCCCGTCCCGGTCCCGCCGCCCATGCCCGCCGTGACGAAGACCATGTCGGCGCCTTCCAGCACCTCGGTGAGCTCCTCGCGCGTCTCCTCGGCGGCCTGCCGCCCGACCTCCGGGTCGCCGCCTGCGCCGAGCCCGCGCGTGAGCTTGCCGCCGATGTGGATCTTCTTGTCGGCGTTGGACATGGCCAGTGCCTGGGCGTCGGTGTTGATCGCGATAAACTCCACGCCGCGCAGGCCCGCCGTGATCATGCGGTTCACGGCGTTGCTGCCGCCGCCGCCGACGCCGACGACCTTGATCGCCGCGTACCGCCGCAGATCCCGCTCGACACTCGCCATCCGCACTCCTCCCGCAGCCTCAGGGCCGCCGTTCGACTCCCCCGGGCGTGTCGTCACTGTTGCCGGGCGTGGCATGACCGCCGTCTGAGCCGTTTGACCCCGCCGTTCCGAGAGCAATCGCTGTACGGGATGATGCCACCGCTTCTCCTTCATCGGCCCACTCCGTTTGTCCCGTGACGTATGCTGCGACGTCGCCTGCTGCAACCGTGTGCGCTTCATGCGGGGCGTCACGCCTCTTTTCCAGCCGTCTCACCCCTTCCCTGCTCATGCGCCGTGCGTGAACTCCCGGAACCACTGCCGGACCCGCCCAAACATCGACCCCGCGCCGTCGGTCGTGCGCAGGAGCCGGCCCGGCGCGCGCTGACGGGCGCCGTGCACCATGAGCCCGACCCCCGTGGCGTACGCCGGCCCTTCGACCACGCGGGCCATCGTGCCGCGCACCTCCGGCAGGCCGACGCGGGACGGGAGATCGAGGACCTCGGCGGCCGCGTCGGCCAGCCCCGCGAGCAGCGCCGTCCCGCCGGTGAGCACGACCCCCGCCGGAATCAGGTTGGCGTAGCCCGACCGTTTGATCTGCGACTTGACCATGCCGAGGATCTCGGCGAGGCGTGGTTCGATCACCTCGATGAGCGCCCGGCGCGGTCGCGTGGAGACCTCATGGGATCCGATGCGGGGCACGTCGATCGTCTCGTCTGCGGCCACGGCCGCCACCGAGGCGCAGCCGTGTGAGATCTTGAGCCGCTCCGCCTCGGCGATCGGCGTCCGCAGCCCGACCGCGATGTCGTTGGTGATGTGGTTGCCGCCCACGGGCAGGATGCCGGTGTGACACAGCCCGCCGTTCGTAAAGAGGCCGACACTCGTCGTGCCGCCGCCGATGTCGACCACGGCCACGCCCAGGTCGCGCTCGGCGTGCGCCAGCACGGCCTCGCCCGAGGCGAGGGGTTCGAGGACGAGTTCCTCGATCTCGAGGCCCGCGCGCTGCACACACTTTAGGAGATTGGCGAGCAGCGTCCCCGCGCCCGTGACGATGTGCGCATCGACCTCGAGACGGGAGCCGTACATGCCGACCGGATTCTTGACACCGTCCTGGCCGTCGACGACGAAATCCCGAGGAATGAGGTGTACGATCTCGCGGTCACTGGCCGGTATCGCGGTCATGCGCGCCGCCTCGACGACGCGCGAGATATCCTGCTCGCCGATCTCGTGGTCGGCGCGCGACACCGCGACGACGCCGCGGCTGTTTTGGGAGGCCACGTGCTCACCGGACACGGACACCAGCGCCGCCGCGACCTTGACGCCGGCCATCCGCTCGGCACGATCCACCGCTTCCTCGATGGCGCGCGTCGTCGCGTCCAGGTCGACGACGACGCCCTTTCGGACGCCGGTAGAAGGAGAGGTCCCCATCCCTTTGATGTGGACCTCCTCTTCCTCGCCCTGCTCCGCGATGATTACACAGACCTTGGTGGTCCCGACATCCAGTCCCACCAGCGGTCCCCGTCTGGCCACACGATCCCTCCTCCGGCCACGCGTTACGGGGGCACTGGATATGGTGGTCTCGCGTCTATTCCACGATGCGGGGGCTTCTCCTGCCCTGCCTCCGGCATCACCACGACGCTGCCGGGGATGCGCAGATCGAGGTAGCGCGCGTGGATACCGCGCGCGCGGATCGCGGCGAGCACGCGCGGCGCGAGTTCCAGCCTCTCGTCCAGACCCTGTGCGTCGCCGAGCTTCAGCCAGACGCCGTCGAGGGTCTCCAGCTCGACGTCGCCCGGCGTGTCCACGCGCACGCCGATGACCGTGGACCGCAGATCCGCGGGCAGGGCGGCGGCCACCCTCACTCCAAAGCGCACCCGGGCCGACGGCACCGGGGTTCCGGGCTGGACCCACGGCAATTGCAGGTGATCCACGAGGAGCGGCAGCGCCGGACCGGGCGCGGGGGCGCGGGCGACCGCCACGCCGTCCGCGCCGAGCAGCACGTAACCGTCGCCGAACGCGAGCGCCGCCACGGGCGCGCGCTCACGGATCGTCACGGTGAGGCGGTGTGGAAACGCGAGGGCGACGGAGGCATCCGCGATGCGGGGATCTTGGCGCAGGCGGTGGCGGATCGCTGCGGCGTCGACCTGGAACGCGCTGTCTCCCGGACCGATGCCGATGCGCCGGAGCACGTCATCGGCCGTTAGGTTTGCGGTACCCCGGACCGTGACGCTGTCCAGGGCAAACAGCGCGGAGCCTGGGAACGCGGCGACGGCGCAGAGCAGGCACGTGGCCGCCAGAAAGCGTGTGAGGCGGCGGAGCCGAGCCCCGAGCGGTTCGGGCGCCGTCTTGGCGCCGCGGTCCGGGTGTGCCGGTGGCGCGGACCCCGGGGCGGGCGGCGTGACCCCGGCAGGGTCGGCGGCCGGCCGCGGCCGCGGCCGCGCGCGGTCATCCCTCCTCATCGTGGCGAGAACTCCCCGAGCGGCTTCACCTCCAACTCGAGGGCCGTGCCAAATTCTTCGCGCACGCGGTCCTGCACGAGCGCGATGAGATCGAGGACGTCCGAGGCGGTCGCGTGACCCATGTTGAGAATGTAGTTGGCGTGACGCTCGCTGACGTGCGCGTCGCCGACCCGCAGCCGTTTGCCGCCCGCCGCGTCGATCAGCCGGCCGGCGTGGTCGCCCGGAGGGTTGCGGAAGACGCAACCCGAGCTCGGCGGGCCGAGCGGCTGCGTGTCGCTGCGGTGCTGCAGCCATTCGTCGAGGCGCGCCGTGGTGACGCCCGGCCGGTCCTCGTGCAGCTCCAGGTCCACATCGAGCACGACCGCGGGCTCGTGTTGCAGCCGGCTCTCGCGGTACGCGTATGCCATCTCATCGCCGCACCAGGCCCGGTCGCCGTCCGGCGTCACGACGCGGACTCTGCGGACGATCTCGGCCATGCAGTGGCCGTGCGCCCCGGCGTTCATGACCACGGCGCCGCCGATGGATCCGGGCACGCCGCCCGCGAACTCCAGGCCCGCCAGTCCCCGCACCGCGGCCTGCCGCGCCAGGTAGGGCACGCTGACGCCGCACTCGGCCGAGATCCGCGGGCCGTCGAAGCGCAGGCGGTCCTGCCCGCGCCCCGTCTTCAGGACCACACCCCGCACGCCCCGATCGGCGACGAGCACGTTGCTGCCCCGGCCGAGCACGACGAACGGCTCCGCCGCGCGGTAGAGCCATGTGGCCACCCGCCGGAGCTCGTCCAGGGTGCGCGGCAACACGAGCACGTCGGCCGGACCGCCGATGCGAAAGGACACGTGGCGCGCGAGCAGCGCGTCCCGATGGACGGCTCCGGGACACACGCGCTCGAGCGCGGCGGCGACGGTCTGGGTGCTAGCCACCCGCCACCCCTCGGCGCAGGCGGGCGACGAGCTCGTCTGCGACGCGCCACACGTCGCCCGCGCCGATCGTGAGCACGAGGTCGCCCGGCCGGAGCTCCGGAGCGAGCGCGGCGGCCACGCGGGCAGGATCCCCGATGAACCGCACGGGGCGCCGCCCGCCGATCGCGCGCGCCACGATGCCCGCATCGACCCCCGGGATCGGCGTCTCGTCCGCGGAGTAGATGTCGGTCACCACGACCTCGTCGGCGCTGTCGAACGCTGAAGCAAACTGTTCACCGACGGTCTGGGTCCGGGTGTACCGATGCGGTTGAAAGACGGCGATGATGCGCGCGTCCGGCCAGGACTCGCGTGCGCCGCGCAGGAGGGCCGTCACCTTCGTGGGGTTGTGGGCGTAGTCGTCCACGACGAGGATCCCGCCGACCTCACCGCGTACCGTGAATCGCCGCTGGACGCCGCGAAACGACGCCAGGGCCTCCGCGCACACGGCAAACGGCACGCCGCACTCCACACTCACCGCGAGCGCCCCCAAGGCGTTTTGGACGTTGTACCGGCCGGGGATGCCGAGCGAGACACGCCCCAGGGACGTCCCCGCGCGGCGCGCCTCGAAGACCGTGCGGAACCCCGCCATGTCGAGAATGCGCGCGGTGTACGCGGCGCCGTCGTCCAGCCCGTACGACACCGCCCGCGCACGCACGCGCTGCCGGAGCTCGCGGCCGGCGGGCGGATCGGTGCAGATCACGGCCAGCCCGTCCGCGGGCAGCGCCTCGAGGAACGTCCGGAACGTCTGGAGCAGGCTCGCCTCGCTCCCGTAGTAGTCGAGATGGTCGGTGGCATCGAGGCTCGTCACGACGGCGACCGCGGGACGGATCCAGAGGAGCGAGCCGTCGCTCTCGTCGACCTCGGCCACGAGATCCGCACCGGTCCCGACGCGCGCGTTGCCGCCGAAGTCGGAGACTTCGCCGCCGATCAGCACCGTCGGGTCGCGGCCCGCACGCTCGAGGATCAATGCCGTCATCGACGTCGTCGTCGTCTTGCCGTGGGTGCCGGCAACGGCGACGCCTCGCGCGCCCTCCATTAGAGCGGCGAGCATCTGCGCCCGGTGCAAGATCGGCAGCCCCTGCGCGAGCGCCTCCCGGATCTCCACGTTCTCGCCGGGGACGGCCCGGCTGATCACGACCACCTGGCCTGCCGCGATGTGCTCCGGGGCGTGCCCGATCTGAATTCGCGCGCCCGCCGCCTCGAGGCGCCGCGTCACGTCGCTCTCACGCAGGTCGGAGCCCGAAACGGCGCAGCCCCGCGCCATCAACACCGACGCGATCGCGCTCATGCCGGCGCCGCCGATCCCGACGAAGTGGACGCGTGTCCCCGGCGCGATCACCCGAGCGTCTCCCGCGCCACACGACGGCGCACCAGGCTCGACACCAGAGCGAGCACCCGCTCCGCCGCCTCCGGCCGGCCGAGCCCGCGCGCGCTCGCGGCCATGCGCGCCAGCCGGCCCGGGAAGTCGAGCACGGACGCGATCTCTCGGGCCAGCGTGTCGCCGTCGAGCTGGGCGTCGGGAATCACGGTGGCCGCGCCCGCGCGCGCGAGCAGCTCCGCGTTTCGCGCTTGGTGGTCGTCCGCCGCGTGCGGATACGGCACGAGGATGGCGGGCACGCCGGCCGCGGTGATCTCCGCGAGGGAGGCCGCGCCGCATCGGCTCACGACCAGGTCCGCGCACGCGTAGGCGGCGCCGATGCGGCCGAGGTACGGCACGCGCACGTATCGCAGCCCGCCGACCGCGCGCTCCTCGCGGCCGCCCGCCGCCTCGCCGGCCCACCCCGCGCCGACCTGATGCAGCACCTGCACGTCGTGCCGGCCGGCAAGACGCATCACCGCGTCCTCCGCGGCGGCGTTGAGCCTAGAAGCGCCCTGGCTGCCGCCCAACACCAGCACGGTGTACCGGTCCCGCGCCAGCCCGAACTCGCGCAGCCCGTCGGCGCGGCGGACGGCGTACACCTCCGGCCGCACCGGGAGTCCCGTGACGACCACGCACCGCGCATGGAGGTGCGGCACCGCGTCATCCCACGCGACCGCGACGGCGCGGCTCCACCGCGCGAGCACGCGGTTGATGCGCCCGGGCACGGCGTTGCCTTCGAGCACCACGACGGGCACGCGGAACAATGCGCCGACCGCGACGACGGGCGCCGCGGCGATGCCGCCGGTGGCGACGATCGCGTGCGGGCGCAGGCGGCGCACGATGACGGCGGCCTGCCACAGGCTCGCGGTGCCGGTGGCAAGCGCGGCCGCGGTGCGGCGCAGCGACCGCTCGCGGGGCGGCCGGACCGGGAGGCCGACGAACGGCACGCCGGCGGCCGGCACCAACGCGGCCTCCATGCCCGCGCGGCTGCCGACGAACGTGACCCGCGCCGCCGGGTCGCGCCGCCGGATGGTCTCCGCCAGGGCCAGCGCCGGGTAGATGTGCCCGCCCGTCCCGCCGCCGGTCAACACGAGGTTCATGCGCGGGACCGGGCGGGCCGGGCGCGGCCCGCCCGGTCCTGGGCCTGCGACCGCCCGACGAGCCTGTCGTCGGGGTGGGCGTACTGCGAGATGTTCAAGAGGATCCCCACGGCGATGTAGCTCAGCACGAGTGACGAGCCGCCAAAGCTGATGAACGGCAGCGGGACGCCGGTGATCGGCAACAGCCCGGAGACGACGCCGATGTTCAGGACAGCCTGCCCCACGATCATCGTCACGAGCCCCGCGGTGAGCAGCGCGCCGTAGCGGTCGGGCGTCCGCGACGCGATCCGGTAGGCTGAGACGGCGACCAGCGCAAACAGGACGATCACCGCCGCGGTGCCGATGAGCCCGAGTTCTTCGCCGATGATCGAAAAGATGAAGTCGGTGTGCCGCTCGGGCAGGTAGAAGAACTTCTGACGGCTGTGGCCGAGCCCCAAGCCGAACACGCCGCCGGACCCAAACGCCAGCAGCGACTGGATGATGTGAAACCCGGTCCCGCGCGGGTCCTTCCACGGGTCGAGAAACGCGAACAATCGGTGCGCGCGGTATCCGGCGTGCATGATCACCACCATGACCGCGCAGGCGGCGAATGCGCCGGTGACGGCGAGGTGGCGCAGCCGCGCGCCCCCGACAAACAGGAGCACGAAGGTGATGAGCGCCAGGACGAGCGCGGAGCCCAGGTCCGGCTGCTTGACCACCGGCACGGCCAGCGCGGCGAGCACGATGAGCGGCGGGATGAGACCGGCCCCGAACTCGCGCGTGCGCTCACCGCGGTTGGCCAGGAAGTTCGCGAGGTACAAGATGATCGCGAGCTTGGCGAGCTCGGCGGGCTGGAAGTTCAGCGGGCCGCCGAGGGCCAGCCAGCGGCGCGCCCCGCCCGCTTCGCGGCCGATGTGCGGCATGAGCACGAGGCCGAGGGAGACGCAGGTCAACGCCAGGAGCGGCAGGGTGGCGAGCCGCAGCTTGGCGTAGTGCAGCCGCCATGCCACGGACATGCCGACCAGCCCGATGATCGTGTACAGGAGCTGACGTTTGAGAAACCAGGCGCTGTCGTGAAACTGCGCCTGCGCCACCACCGCGCTCGCGCTGTACACCATGACGACGCCGATGCTGCCGAGCATAAGCACGATCAAAAACAGCTCCCACGCCGCGGCCCGCTTGTGAATCAGATCCACGGCGCCCCCGCCCCGCTCATCGCGACCCGCCGTGGACCCGCGGGCCGTCGGGTCTCGGCCCGCGATCCGCCGCCCCCGCCGCCTCGCACGGCGCCAGCGCCGCCACGAGCTGGCAGAAGCGTTCCGCCCGATGGCGATAGTCGCGGAACTGGTCGAAGCTCTCGCACGCCGGCGAGAGGCTCACAACGTCGCCCGCCCGTGCAACGGCGTGCGCGGCGGCCACGGCCTCGTCGAGCGTCTCGCACCGCAGGACCGGCACCTCGACTCCCGCGTCCAGGATCGCTTCTTCGATGCGCGGGCCCATGGCGCCAAAGACGACCACCGCGCGCGGCGCACGCCGCCCGAGCGCGTCCGCCACCGGACGGAAATCCCCGGCGCTCGCGCCGGGGCGCTGGCCCCCGGCGAGCAGCACGAGCGGCCGGTCGAAGGCCAGCACGGCGGCGGCCGCGGCCGCGGGATTCGTGGCGAGCGAGTCCTCATAGTACCGCACGCCGCCGACCTCCGCGATCAGGCGAAGCCGGTACGGCAGGCCGCGGAACCGGCGCAGCACGGCCGCGATGGCCGGGGGCGCGGCGCCGGCCACGCGCGCGGCCAGAGCCGCGGCCAGGGCGTTTTCGAGCATGTGCGCGCCGGGCACGGCGAGCGCCGCCGGGCCGACCGGCTCCTCCCGACCCTCGAGCCGGAGCGTGATCCGGCCGTCCACGAGACACGCGCCCTCGTCGAGCGGCCGAAGCCGGCTCCAGAACAGCGTTTCGGCCGGGGCGCCGCGGGCCAGCGCGCGCGTCGCGGGGTCGTCGCCGTTGAGGATCGCCCGGTCGTGCGCCCGCTGGTGGGCGAGGATCCCGCGCTTGGTCTCCACGTACGCCTCGAACGACCCGTGGTCGTCGAGGTGGTGCGGCGCGAGGTTCGTGATCACGGCCACCTGGGGACTGTAGCGTAGTCCCACCAGTTGGCGGTTGCTGATCTCGAGCACGAGCACGGAGTCGGGCGTGATCTCGTCGAGCCGGTAGAGGATGGGCACGTGCGTCCGGTCGTTGCCGCTCGCAAACACGCGGCGGCCGCTCTCTTTCAGCATCGATGCCACGAGGTGCGCCACGGTGAACTTGCCGTTGGTCCCGGTGACGCCGACGATCGGGCACGGCACCGTCTCGAAGAACAGCGCCGTCATACTGCTGAGCGGCATGCCGGCGTCCCGGGCCCGCGCGATCGGGGCGTTCTCAGGGTAGCGAAACCAAGCCTGCGTGGTGTAGATCACGTCCGCCTGCGCGATGTCCTCGAGGTACCGGTCGCGAAACCGAACGGTGATCGGCGCAGCGGCGATGCGCGCCAGCGCCGCCTCGCGGTCCGCGGGTGCGAGCCACTCGTGGGATCGGCGAAAGGCGTCCGGAAACGTCTCGCGCGTCTGCAGATCGTGCGCGGTGATGCGCGTGAGCCCGCACCGGAGGAGAAACTCGACCACGGCCGACCCCTCCGTGCCGGAGAGCCCGACGACGTGGATGGCCTGGCCCCGCAGGCGCCGCACGACGTCGGCGATCATGACGTGAGCCCCATCCCGAGCACCGCGAGCAAGGCCCCGCAGAGCCAAAACCGGACGACGGTCTGCGTCTCCGTCCAACCGCCGAGCTCGTAATGGTGGTGCAGCGGGCTCATGCGAAGCAGCCGGCGGCCGCCGGTCAGGCGAAAGTACGTGACCTGGGCGATGACGGACAGCGCTTCCACGACAAACAGCCCGCCCACGATGAGCATCGCGATCTCCAACTTGGCGAGAACGCCGGTGACCGCGAGCGCGGCGCCGAGGCCCTGAGATCCCACGTCGCCCATGAATACCCGCGCCGGATGCGCGTTGAACCACAAGAATCCGAGCGCCGCGCCGGAGACCGCGGCGGCGATCACGCCGACGGAGACGGCGCCGACGCGTCCGGTGAGCACCGCGAGCGCCGCGGCCGCAATAGCCACGCTGCCCGCAGCCAGGCCGTCGAGCCCGTCGGTCAAGTTTACCGCGTTCGCCATGCCCACCACCAGGATCATGCACAGCACGGGGTACAGCCAGCCGAGATCCACGCGCGCCGGCGTGCCCCACACGCTCACGGCGCTGCCCAGCTCCGGCGCGCGCGCCACGTACACGCCAAGCAGCAGCGCCGCCGGGACCTGCAGCGCCAGCTTCTCACGTGCGCGCAGCCCCAGGTTGCGCCCGCGCGCGATGCCGAGCGCATCGTCGACGCCGCCGATCGCGGCGAAGAGCGCGATGACCGCGAGCCCGACGGCCAGCTCCGTGGACCACGCCCGCCCCAGAACCGCCGCCGCGAGTGCGGCCACGACCGCCGCCCCGATGATGAGCACGCCGCCCATCGTCGGCGTCCCCGCCTTCTCCCGGTGGCGGCCGGGCGCGTCGTCGCGAATGACCTGCGCCAGATGCGCCCGGCGCAGATAGCCGACGACCGCCGGGCCACCGGCGAGCGTCAGCGCGACCGCAAGCGCCCACGCGGCGGGAATGGGCGTCAGGCCCATGCGATCCGCCCGCTGCGTGCCGTGGGACCGGCGGCGTGCTCGTCCTCGAGGCGGGCCACGATCCCCTCCATCTCGAGCGCCCGCGACCCCTTTACCAGGACTAGGGCGCCGGGCCGCACCGCCCGCCGCAACTCCCGTACCACGTCGTCTGGATCCACCATGTGGACCACGCGTCCGGCCCCGGCCTCGCGGGCCGCGGCGGCCATACCGGCGGCCAGCGGACCGAACATGATCAGCAGGTCAAACCTCCGGCCCGCGACCCAGCGCCCCGCGCGCAGGTGCGCGTCCTCCGACATCGCCCCCAACTCGCGCATGTCGCCCAGCACCGCGATGCGCGGCGCGCCGGGAAGCTCGTCGGTCACGTCGAGCGCGGCCACGAGCGACTGCGGGCTGCTGTTGTACGTGTCGTCGACCACGGTGATCTCGCCGATACGGCGCACGGCGAGCCGCATCGGGAGCATCGCCGCGCCTTCGAGTCCCGCCGCGATGTCCGGCACCGGCACCCCGAGCGCGATCCCGGCCGCGGCGGCGGCGAGCGCGTTGGCGACCGCGTGCCGTCCCGGGAGTCTCAGGAGCACGTCCGCGTCGCCGGCCGGGGTGTGCAGCCGGAAGGCACTTCCCTCGCCGGGAAGCGCGCGCCAGGCGCTTGCGGCGACGTCGGCCGCGCGCCACCCAAACGTCACGAGGCGAGCGGGCGTGCGGCGGCGCATGGCCATGACGAGCGGATCGTCCGCGTTGAGCACCGCGACACCGTCCCGGGGCAACGCGTCGACGAGCGCCGCTTTTTCCTCGGCGAGAGCGTCGCGGCTCGGAAAGAAGTCGAGGTGGGACTCGCCCACATTGGTGACCACGCCGATCTGCGGGCGCGCCACGTCGGTCAGCTCACGAATCTGTCCCGGACCGCGCATCGCGAGTTCGACCACGGCCACTTCGGCGTCGGCGGGCGCATTGGCGAGGACGAGCGGGATCCCGATCTCCGTGTTCCAGTTACGCGGGGAGCGCACGGTTCGGAACCGCCGGCCGGCCAGGGCGGCGATCAACTCTTTGGTCGAGGTCTTGCCGACGCTGCCGGTGATGCCGACGACGGTGAGCCCGATGCGGTCCCGGATGGCCGCCGCCACCCGGTGCAGGGCGCGCAGCGCATCCGGCACCACCACGACGGCCGCGCCCGGAGGCACGTCCGGCACATCCTTGGTCCCGAGCACCGCCGCAGCGCCGAGCCGGCACGCCTGCGCCGCAAAGCGGTGTCCATCCGCGTGGCGCCCTCGAAGCGCCACAAACAGCATGCCGGAAGCCACCGCCCGGCTGTCCGCCGTGACGCCGCGCACCGCCACGTCGTCGCCGCGCGCCACCACTCCGTCCGTGAGCGCGGCGATCTCGCGGACCGTGAGGGCCGGCGGGCCCGCGCTGCCGGGCGCGCTCGATCGGCTCACGCGCCCACTCCCCGCGCCGCCGCGCGCAGCAGTTCCCGCGCCACCTCGCGGTCGTCAAACGCAATCGTGCGGTCGCGAAGGATCTGGTACGGCTCGTGGCCCTTGCCGGCGATCACGACGACGTCGCCCGGGCCTGCCAGCGCGAGCGCGCGCGCGATCGCGCGGCGCCGGTCCGGCTCGCACTCGAAGTTGCGGCATCCGGGCACGCCCGCTTCCATCTCGCGAATGATCGCGTCCGGGTCCTCGCTGCGCGGGTTGTCCGAGGTGAACACGGCGTAGTGGGCGAGCGCGGTCCCCACGCGCGCCATCACCGGACGCTTCGTCCGGTCGCGGTCCCCGCCGCAGCCGAACACGGCCAGGCACCGCCCGCGGGTGACCTCGCGCGCGAGGCGCAGCACTTTCTCGAGTCCGTCCGGCGTGTGGGCGTAGTCGACGATCACCGCGAACGGCTGCCCCTCGTCGATCACCTCGCATCGCCCCGGCACGCCGGGTGCGGCATCGAGCGCCTCGCCCACGACCTCGGGGCGCACGCCGCGCGCCAGCGCCACCGCGGCGGCGGCCAGCGCATTGGACACGTTGAATCGGCCGGGCAGCGGAAGCGACACCGGGATCCCCCCGCCCGGCCACACGAGCCGGAACCTGGTGCCGCGCGGGCTCCACTCCGGAGCTTCCGCGCGCACGTCGGCGCGACGGTCGATCCCGTAAGTCCAGACCGGCGCGGGGCTGGATGCGGCCATCGCGGTCGCGGCCTCGTCGTCGGCGTTGACGACGCTGATGCCCTCCGGCACCACCATGGCGAACAACCTCGCCTTGGCGTCCCGGTATCGGGCGAGGTCGCCGTGAAAGTCGAGGTGATCTAGCGTGAGATTGGTAAACACCGCCGCGCCAAAGCGGCACCCCTCCACCCGGTGGAGCGCGAGCGCGTGGGACGTCACCTCCATGACGACATCCGCGGCCCCGGCGGCCCGCATCTCGGCGAGCAGCCGCTGGAGCGCGGGCGCGTCGGGCGTGGTCGGCGTGGTGAAGTGCACCTCGAGCGGCACCTGGGACAGCCGCACGCCCAGCGTGCCGATCAGGCCGACGCGGTGGCCGGCGCGCGCGAGGACCGCCTCCAGCAGGTACGTGGTCGTCGTCTTCCCGTTGGTACCGGTGACCCCGCACACCCAGAGATGGGCCGACGGTGTGCCAAAAAACACGGAGGCCACATACGCCAGCGCGCGCCGGGTGTCGGGCACCACCACCTGCGTGGCCTCGATATCCGGCAGCGCGTGATCGACCAGAACCGCCACGGCACCGCGCCGGACCGCGTCCTGGACGTACCGGTGACCATCCTGGGAGAGCCCACGGATCGCCGCGAACAAGTCGCCCGGCCGCACGTCCGCGGAATGAACGGCGAGGCCTGTGACCTCCCGGTTCGGGGCGCCCACGATCGTCGGGGCGTCTCCCTGCGGAAACGCTGGCAGCGCCGCCAGGAGGTCTGTGACGGTCATCCTCCCTCCTCCTTGCACGGAGCCGGCTCCCGCGGGGGCCGGCCCCGGCTGCCCACTAGTCACTATAGCAAGATCGCGCTTGCGCCGATAGGCGCGCGGCCTCCCGGGCGCCCGCCGCGTGGCGCCGGCGACGATCGGATCACCGCCGCTCGCATGCGCGTCAATGTCTTCCGGCCGTCGCGGCGGGGTTCAACGCGGGCACCGCCGCCATCGCGTCGGGATGCACCGGCGGAATGTGCAGGTACCAGAGCGTCTGGCGCCCGATCTCACGGAACACGGGCGCCGCCACGTCCCCGCCATAGTACACGCCGTGCGGCCGGTCCACGACCACCAGGATCGCCAGCGCAGGGTCGCTCGCGGGGACGACGCCCACGAACGAGGCGACGTATGCGCCAGGCTCGTAGCCGCCCGCCGAGCTCGGCTGCTGCGCGGTCCCGGTCTTGCCGGCGACGGTGTAGCCCGGGATCTGCGCCTTGACGCCCGTGCCGCCCGTCACGACCAGGCGCATCATGTGGAGCACCTGCGCGGCGACGGCGGGCGCGATCACCCGATGCGGGGTCGTGTCGTCCGGCGTGGCGACGACGTGGCCCCCCGCATCGCGCACGACGGCCACCAGGTGCGGCCGCACCTCCATGCCCTGGGTCGCCATCGAGGCCGCGGCGACGAGCAGCTGGATCGGCGTGACGGAGATCCCCTGGCCGAAACCGATGTTCTGCAGGGTGGGCCCGCGCCACTCGCGGAGCGGCCGGATGATCCCCGCGGCTTCGCCGGGAAGATCGATGCCCGTGGGCCGGCCGAACCCAAACTGCCGGATGTACGCGTTGTACGTCTGCTTGCCGATCCGTGTCGCCACCTGCGCCGCGCCGACGTTGCTCGAGTACTTCACGATGTCGCTGAGGCTCAGCGCGTCGAAGTGCTCCGACCGCTCGGCGTCGTGGATGGTCACGCCGGCGAGCCGAATCTGCCCCGGATCTCGAAACCGATCGGACGGGGAAACCGCGCCGCTCGCGATGGCAGCCGCGGCGAGAATCAGCTTGAACGTCGAGCCCGGCTCGTACAGATCCGCCACCGCGCGGTTCTTCCACAACGCCGGCGGCGCCGTCTCGTAGTGCCCGGGGTCGAACGACGGGGCGGCGGCGAGCGCGAGGATCGCGCCGGTCTCGGGGTTCATCACGATCGCGACGCCGCCGGTGGCGTGGACCTGCTCGATCTCACGGCTCAACTCGCGCTCGGCGATGTGCTGGATGACCTCGTCCAGCGTGAGGACGAGCGTGTCGCCGTCGCGGGGCGGTGTCACGATCCGCAGCGTCTGCACGAGCTCACGGCCGATCGCGTCGCGATCCGCGGTCCCGAGCCCGCTCGTACCGCGGAGCATGCGGTCATACGCGAGTTCGAGCCCGGCAAGGCCGACGTCATCCACGCCGACGAAGCCGATGACGCTGCCGGCCAGCGTGCCGTTCGGGTACGCGCGCCGGGTCTCCGGGACAATACCCACGGCGCTCCCGAGATGCAGCGCGGCGAGCGCGGGCGCGATGGTCACGGGGAGACGCCGGGCCAGCCACGCAAAGTAGGGGCCGCCGCGCCCCAACCGCTTGCGCACGTCTTTGGGCGCGAGCCCGAGCACGGGCGCCACGCGACGGGCGAAGGCGTCGGGGTCATCGATCGCGCGCGGCACGGCGTAGACCGAGTCCACCGCGATGTTCATGGCGAGCGGCCGCCCCATGCGGTCCACGATCAACCCGCGCCGGCCTGGGATCTGCACCGATTCGAGCTGCTGACGCAGCGCCAGACGCTCCAGCGCCGCGCCGCGCAGTACCTGCAGATCCACCATTCGCGCGAGCAGCAGGAGGCATACGATCACGGTGGCCACAAACAGGGCGGTCACCCGCCGCGGGCTCACGCTGTCGCGGGTGACCGGCCGGGGGCGCCCGCCCCGGCGCGTCATGGGGTGCGCGGTGCCGCTACCGCCTCGTTCCGGTGGAAGTACTCACCCAACCGTTGCCAGAACCCGGGCCCGCCGCGCACCTCGTCGCGGCGGAGAGCCGGCGCGGGCACGGAGAGTGACGCGATCTGACCGGCGCCCGGCGCCTGCATGCCGAGGCGCTCGAGCGCCACGCGCTCGAGCCGATCCGGGGCCCGGAGGGAGGAAGCGATGGCTTGGAGACGTTCGTGGTCGGTCTCTAGCGCGGCGATTTCCTGGTTCTCCTGGAGAATGTGGTAGCCGATGCGTGCTGCGTTTGATACAGCTGCGACGTATGCGACGAATGGAAGCACGATGAGTGTGGTGGCCGTGAGTGTCGCGATGGTAGGATACCGTCTCCGCCGACGCCGGGTCGCCTCCCTCCCCCTTAGGCCCCAAGGTTCCGCCACGGGCACCCCTGGTGCCGTGGCGCGCGCGTGAAGCAGCGCCATGGTCAATGCACTCCGCGTTCGCGCCCGCCCGTCCGCGGTGCGCGGCCGACCGTGTCGTCGACCCGTTCCGCTGCGCGCAGGCGCGCGCTCCGCGCCCGCGGGTTGTCGCGAATCTCCGCGGGCGACGCCGTGATCGGTTTCTTGGTCAGCACTCGCAGCAACCGCTCGCCGCCGCACCGGCATCCCAGGACCTCGGGCGGACACGTGCAACCGCGCGAGAACCGCGCAAACACCTGCTTGACGATCCGGTCCTCGAGCGAGTGGAACGCGATGACGCAGAGACGTCCGCCCGGACGCAACCGCCGGACCGCCTGCGGGAGGCCGCGCTCCAGCGCGTCGAGCTCCTTGTTGGTCGCGATGCGAAGCGCTTGGAAGGTTCGGGTCGCCGGGTGGACGCGCCCCCGCGCCCCGCCGACCGCGGCCTCGACCGCCCGAGCCAGATCCCGCGTCGTCGCGAGCGGCCGGCGCGCCACGATCTGCCGGGCGATCCTGCGTGACGCACGCTCCTCGCCGTAGCGGTAGATGACGTCCGCGAGCTGGCGCTCCGGGAGCGTGTTCACGAGGTCCGCGGCGGTCACCGGCTGGCGCCGGTCCATCCGCATATCGAGCGGTCCGGGGCGCTCGAAGCTGAATCCACGCCCCGCCTCGAGCAGCTGCCGCGACGAGACGCCGACGTCGAACAGGATGCCGTCGACCGTGCCCACACCGGCGTCGTCGAGCGCCGCGTCCAACTCGCCGAAACACGCCTGCCGCAGCACGACATTGCGCCCGAACGGACGGAGCCGCTCCTCGGCGTAGGCGATCGCCTCGGCGTCCCGGTCGAGTCCGATGAGCCGGCCGGCCGGCGCGATGCGACGCAGAACGGCCTCGGCGTGCCCGCCGTCGCCCACGGTCGCGTCCACGATCAGCGCGCCCGCGCGGGGCGCCAGATAGGCCAGCACCTCATCCACCAGAACCGGCACGTGCGCCGGCCGATGGGAGGATGCCGATCCAGCACCTGCTCCTTGAAACGCCACGCGCGATTCGTCCTTCGACCATCGCTACAGAATGAGTGCCTGGATCTGTTCGGCGAGTCGATCCTTGTTCTTGCGAAGCTCCTGGAGTTGCCGCCGCCAGTGCTGCGTGTTCCAAAGCTCCAGCCGCGAGCCCACGCCGACGATCGTGACGTCCCGCGTGATGCCCGCGTGCTGGCGCAGGTGCGGCGGGAGCATGATGCGCCCCTGCCGGTCGAGGTCGCAGTCCTCGGCCGCGGAGAAGATCAGCCGCACGAAGTCGTGATAGGCCAGGGGCTGGCTCCGCAGCTTCTCTTCGACCGCCTGCCAGCCGGACGGCGAGAACGCGGCGAGGCACGGGTCGAGCCAGCGGGTCACGACGATACGGTCTCCCAACTCCGCCCGGAACTTGGGAGGAATGACCACCCGCCCTTTTCCGTCGAGCGCATACTGCGCCTCGCCCCTCAGCATCCATCCTCACGCCCGCCTCACGTCGATCCCCACTCGTCCCTACGGATCACCACGTTTCTCCACTTGGCCCCGATCTCCTGCCGCACGCCCGAAGAAACGCCAAGAAAATCAGCCGCGGCGCGCTCGCACCGGTTTTGCGCCCGGACGCGCACAGACGTTCGTCTTTGCGTGAAATTACGCGCGGCCGGATGGAGAATCCGGTGAAGTTCTCGCGAATTTAGCGAGGATCTCGCGGCGTGTCCGAACTCGGCGCGTTCATGCCGGCCTGGACGAAACCGGCGACGCCGATGGCCATGAGCAGATCCCCGGGGCTGACGATCCCGGCAAGGCTCCCGATGTGAAACGCGACCCGATCGTCGAGCGCGCGGAGCAACGTCGCCGGCGTCTCGAGGAGGTGCCGCGGATCCGTGCCGGCGATCAGGGCGCGGCTCACCGGCCTGCCGGCGATCGCGAGCGCGCGCGGTGAGACGGGCATCCGGCCGCCGTTTGCAATGATCGCCGCCGCGTTGAGGGCGGCGCCGGCACCGACCACGAGGAGCCACGGCCGGCGGTTGGCCGCCAGCATGGCCAGCGCGGCGAGATAGCCGGCGCTTGTCAGGATTGGCGGCGCCGGCGCGGGAAGCCATGCAAGCTGCGCCGCGAGCACGAAGGCTACTCCGAGCACGAGCCACGGGAGCCGGCGCAACGAGACGCCGGCCAGCCTGCCGAGACGTCCCCCGCGCACCCACCCGGCCGCGGCGCCGGCGAGCGCCGCGACCAGCAGCGTCAGTACAGGACCTCGCGAACGCCGCTCTTGTGCCGGATCACCACGACGTCCGCGTTCTCCTGGAGACGGCGCAGGGCGTCGCTCATGGAATCTACCCGGACCGAGCGAAACGCGAAGTCACCGGGCCGGGGTGCCGGTTCATCGAAAGCATGCCCGCAGGCGGTGCAGTAGTAGCCGCGCTCCGGGAGCAGCGAGCCCCTCACCTGGAGCCAGCGGATCGTGACGTGTCCCACCACCGCCTGGCGGCCGCACCGCGGACACCGCATGCGTCGCTCCTGTCACCCGTTCGTGTGCGTATTATAGCAGCCCCAAACCGGCCCGCGCCGCGTTGGCGGCGCGCCGCGACGCGAGTTCCGCGGCCACGCGGATCGCCTCGCTCATGCTCACCGCGCTGGCCACGCCCTTGCCGGCGATGTCGAACGCTGTTCCGTGGTCCACCGAGGTCCGGACGAAGGGCAGGCCGGTGGTCACGCTCACCGTCTTGTAGAAATCCGTCATCTTCGCCGCGATGTGGCCCTGGTCGTGGTACAGCGCGAGCACCGCGTCAAATCGCCCCTCCGCGGCGAGGTGAAACACGGAGTCGGCCGGGATCGGACCCGACACGTCCAAGCCCGCCGCGCGCCCGTCCTCGACGCCCGGGCCGATCTGCCGCGTCTCTTCGTCCCCCATCTTTCCACCCTCGCCGGCGTGCGGGTTGAGCGCGGCGACGGCCAGCCGCGGCGACGCCAGCCCGAGTTCGGCGAGCACCTGCGCCATGATCCCGAGCGTGTCCCGGACGCGGGCCCGCGTCACCTGCGCGATGGCGTCGCGCAGTGAAACGTGCCGGGTGAGAAAGAAAATACGGAGCCGGTCGATCACGAACATCGTGAGCGACTCACAGCTGCGGGTCAGTTCTTGGAGCATCTCCGTGTGCCCGGGATACGGATATCCGGCCGCCCACAAGGCCTCTTTGTTGATCGGCGCCGTGGCAATCGCGTCGACCTCACCGGCCTGGGCAAGACGGATCGCCCGCTCCACCGCCTGACCGGCGGCGCGACCGGCATCGGCCTGCACCGCGCCCATGCGGAGCGATGCGAGATCCACGTTGGCGAGATCGAGCACGTCGATGGTGCCGTGGGCGAATCGCGCCTCCCGGGGGGCCGCGACAGGCTTGGGAGCGGCCGGGGCGCGGACGGCGCGCGCCGTTCGCGCGATCGTCTCGATGTCGCCGACGACCACCGGCCGGCACACCGCGTAGAGCTCGGGCGCGGCCAGGGCCTTGACGACGATCTCCGGGCCGATCCCTGCGGGGTCCCCCATCGTCACCGCGACGATGGGCCGCCGGCTCGAGCCGGCCCCGTGGTGTGGCGCACGCGACGCCATGTTCGTCACCCCGCGGGCTCCGCCGGCCGTGCGAGCTCGCCAAACACCGGGCGGAGCGCGTCGTAGAGCCGCACGTAGACATCGTACCATTCCCGGTAGCGTCCGGACGCCGCCGGCGCCGGCCGGTACGCGCGGGCGATGGGGTTCGCCGACCGGACCGCGGGCTCCGGCGCCGCGACCGCGCCGATCGCGCCGGCGGCCAGCAGCATCGCGCCGAGCGACGCGGCATCGGTCTGCTCGGGAACACCCACCGGCCGGCCCAGCGCATCCGCCAAGATCCGGTCCCAGAGCGCGCTCCGCGCGCCGCCGCCGACGGCCACCACCTCCACCATCCGTGTCCCCATCTGCTCGAGGATCGCCAGGCACGCTCGAATCTCGAAAGCGACGCCTTCCATGACGCTCCGGGCCAAGGCCCCGACCGCGTGGGCCTCGGTGAGCCCAAACCACGCGCCGCGGGCGTCCGGGTTCCAGCGCGTCGCGCGGGCCCCCTGCATGAACGGCAGGAACAGGAGCCCATCCGCGCCGGCCGGCACCGCGCCCGCGAGCGCATCGAGCTGCCGGTAGTCCACGCGCCCGCCGAGCATCGTATCGCGCAGCCATCGCAGGATGGAACCGGACGCGCTCATCCCCTGCTCAAACAGGACCATACCGTCCACGGCGTGCAGCGAACACATCACCCGCGGATCGACCGCGGGCGGGGGCGCGGGCGCAGGCACGGAGACGTTGGTCGTCGTGCCGGTCGACACCATGACGCGTCCGTGGCCGGCGCCCGCGCCGACCACCTCGCAGGGCCGGTCGCCCGCGCCGAGCGCGACCGGCGTGCCCGCGGGGATGCCAAGCGCAGCCGCCGCGTCCGCGGCGACGCGGTGGGGCGCCGATGCGGAGGGGTACACGGGTGGCAACGCCGAGCTCGCGATGCCCGCGTATGCGCATGCCTCCGGCCACCACGCGCGGGTGTTGATGTCTAGGAGGAGCGTGCGCGATGCGAGCGTGTAGTCGGTCGCCGGCTCGCCGGTGAGCCGCCAGTAGAGGTAGTCTCGCGGCTGCAGGTACAGCCGCGCCGCGTGGAAGACGTCCGGGTCGTGGCTTCGGAGCCACAGGATCTTGCCGGCGCTGAACTCGGCGTCCGGGATGAGTCCGGTCACCGCGTGGACCCGCTCCCGGCCGAAGGTGCGGACCAGCGCGTCCACTTCGGCCGCGCCCCGCCGGTCCATCCAGATCATGCAGGGGGCGAGCACGCGGCCTGCGCCGTCGATAGGCACCACCCCGCCCCGGTGACTGGCGAGCCCGACGGCCGCCACGCGCCGCCGCTTTTCCGCCGGAAGCCGCGCGCACCCGGCGGCCGCCGCGTCCCACCACGCACTCGGATCCTGCTCCGCCTGGCCGGGCGCGGGGTGCCGCGTCGGGTACTCAACGCCGACCTGAGCGGCGACGCGGCCGTCGAGCGTGAACAAGGACGCCTTGCAGGCGGACGTCCCGAGGTCGAGCGTCAGGATGTGATCGGCGTCGTGCCCTACCGTGATTCCATGGCTCCGGGATTGACGAGGTTCGGCGGGATCCGCCCGGTCACGCCCGCAAGGCAGTTCTCCACCGCCATCGTCGCCATCTTATTGCGGGTCGCGATGCTCGCGCTGCCGAGGTGCGGCGGGATCACGACGTTGTCGAGGCGCAGGAGCGGGTCGTCCATCGGCACCGGCTCCGTCTCGAACACGTCCAACCCGGCCGCCCAGATCTTCTTGTCCACAAGCGCGCGGTACAGCGCCCGCTGATCGATCACGGGGCCGCGCGAGATATTGACGAGCACGGCGGTCGGCTTCATGAGGCCCAGCTCCCGCTCGCCGATGAGATGCCGCGTCTCGGGCGTGAGCGCGGTCGCGAGCACCACGAAGTCGCTCTGGCGCAGCAGGTCGTCGAGGGAACGGTATGCCGCACCCAGCTCCTGCTCGAGCGCCTCCGCGCGCCGCCGGTTATGGTACAGGAGCGGCATCTTGAACCCCACGCTCCGGCGGGCGATCGCCGCGCCGATGCGCCCCAGGCCCACGATGCCGAGGGTCGCACCGTAGACGTCCTGTCCCGTAAAGCCCATCAGCTCCCACGTCTTCCAGCGGCCCGATCGCGTGAACTTGTCGCCCTCCACCACGCGCCGCGCGGTGGTCATCAAGATCGCCCACGCCATGTCGGCGGTGGTTTCGGTGAGCACGCCCGGCGTGTTGGTCACGAGGATGCCGCGCCGGGTGGCCGCGGCGACGTCGATGTTGTCGTACCCCACCGCGACCTGCGCGATCACGCGGCACCGGTGCGCGCGCTCGATCACCTCCGCGTCCATCTTCTCGGTGATGAGGCAGACGATGCCGTCGACGTCCACGATCTCCCGCAGCAGCACGTCGCGCGGGACCGGTTCCGCTTCGCGGTCCCACTGCCGGAACTCCGCGGCGCCCTCGAGCAGCTTCATCGCCGGCGCCGGCAGGGGACGAGTGATGTAGATCCTCGGGGTTGCCATGGAGCTCCTCCGCCGTTAGAGCTGTGCCCACGCGTCGGCGAACACGCGCTTCGTGCCCGCGATCACCGCCGCGCTATCCTCGCCGGGCAGCGGCTTGACCTCGAAGCTGAGGAATGGGCGGTCCCCGCCCCGGCCCAAAAATCCGATCTCGAACAGCACGCGCAGGTACTCCAGCACCTCGGGCGTGTCGTTCGCGCCGCCGGCGATTCCAAACCGGGGGTGCTGGTCACCGTAGGCCGGATGCTTCGGATCCCCCATGACGCAGTTGCCGATGTGCGCGTGCACGAGGTGGTCGCGGCCGATGGTCAGCGACTCGCGCGGGCTCTCGTTGAGCAGCGGCATGTGGCTGAGATCGAGCATCAGGCCGAACTCAGGGTATTGTCGCCGCACCTCCTCCGAGACCTCGACGCAGAACCGGGTCGGCCCGGCGAGCGCCCGCTTCTCGATCGCGCGGTCGAACGTCTCCAGCGTGATCGCGATGTCCCGGTCGCGCCCGTACGCCGACAGCTCCGTGAGCGAGGCCACGAGCCGCTCCTTCGCTTTGGCTTCGTCCGCGGGCCCCGGGTACGGACCGCTCAAAACGGCGACCCGCCGCGCACCCACCGCCGCGGCCTGGTCGATGCAGCCTTCCACCACCGCCACCGCCTTGCGCCGCGCCGCCTCGTCGAGCGCGTTGAGGTCGGACTTCGTGGTGAGGAGCGCGGACTGCGCTGCGAACCCGACGCTCAGATGGCTCTCCGCCAGCACCGCGGCCGCCGCCTGCCGCTCCGTGGCGTCGTGCGCCCATCCCACCTCGATCGCACTAAAAAACTCGTCGCGGGCGATCTGGCGGATCGTGTCCGCGTACGGACCGTCGCCCTTCATCACCTGGGGGAACGCCATGAAGTGGACGATACCCAGCCGGAGATAACGGTGCCAGGGCTCTTGCATCTTGCACCTCCCGCCTGTCCGAGGGGGGGATGAACGCGACCCGCGCGGGCGGCCGAACCGGTGTCAGTCTTCTCGGGCCCGCGCGAACATCCCTCCGCCGCGCCTACTGTTGTCCGACCATCGGCAGCGCGTACACCGGCTTCCAACCCGGGCTCTGCGGCTCCTTGAGGTACGGCTCCAGTTCCCTCGGATCGCGGAGCGTCATCATCTCCGGGGGCGGCACCGTGCCCGCGGGGAATCGCGCCAGGATCTCGTCCTGCACCAGCACGAGGTAGCGCATGATCGCCGCCAGCGGACGCTTGGCCTTGCGCGCGTCGCCCCGCGTGGCCAGCCCCACCACCCCCTCGGGGGTCCCCGCGATCTCGATGGCCGCGTGCCCTTCGCCCTCGCTCCACCGGTGCGGCCTCCGGTAGGCGTCCACCGACGTGTCGAAATGCCCGCCGTCGGGGATCAACGCCTTGCCTTGGGTGTCCACGGCGTACGCCATGTCCACCATCTCGGGCGTGAGATACAGCGACAGCGACGTCTCCGATTCGTCGGCGTGCACGAAGGGGCTGTCGAACTCGCCGCCCTGCGCTTTGGTGCGGAAGAACTCGCGGACGCCGCGGTGCCAGTCCAGGACGCGGAAGACGCCCGGCAGCTGGTAGCGCTTGCAGAACTCCTGCACCGCCGACTCCAGGACCCACAGCTGCCCGTGGTTGTTGATCATGATCTGCTTGCGAAACCCGTCGTTCCACAGCCCGAGCATGACGTCGATCAGCAGCTCGCGCACGACCTGCTCCCGCACGATCACCGTGCCAGGCATGCCCACGTGATGGTACGGGTGCGCGCCGTAGTTCAGCGGCGGCAGCGCGAGGTTGACCGGCGCGCCGCGCTTCGCCGTGAACCGGCGGACGCCCTCGCAGATCATGCTGACGTAGAGCGTGTCGGCCGCGCTCACCATGTGGCGGCCGTGGTTCTCCGTGCAGCCGATGGGGATGAGCACGATGTCGTTCTTGCGCCGGTTCGCTTCGAGCTGGTGGCGGATCGTGGTTTGAATGTAACTCCCGGGCTTCGCCCACTCGCAGGGCGACGGCATCCCGAACTCGCGGAGGATCGCGTCGATCTGCTCGTCGCTCGCGTCCCAGATCTCCTTTTTGAGCCGGCCCACCGCGTTGTCCTCGAACACGAGGTCGGACGGATGCCGGGGATTTACGACCGCGGGGGAATCATCCATGTCACGCCTCCTCAGCGAGCCTCATCGCGATGTACTCTCGTTGCACATGAGCGACGACGTACTAGTGGGCGCCGGGACCGAGTTGCGCGCGGAGGTAGGCGACGGCCCGCGGGACGGCCGTCCGGCTGGCCTCCTCGCCCTCGTACTCCACCGCGGCGCAGCCCGCATACCCGGCGTCCCGCAACACGCGGAGCGCCGCCCCGTTGTCGACGGTCTCGTCCCGGCCGTCGGGCCCGATCCGCGCGCACTTGACGTGCACGTGGCGTGCGAGCCCGGCCGTGCGCCGGACCGATGCCAGTCCGTCCAGGTAGTTGCCCGTGTCGAGCAGCAACCCCAGGATGGGGGCGCCGACATCGGCCAGGATTCGCTCCACGTCCTGGGCGGTCTGGACGAACCCGCCGTGATTGTGGTTCTCCATCACCAGCGGGACCCCGGCCGCCGCGGCGTGCGCGCACACCGCCCGCAGGGCCGCCAGCATCCCGGACCGGCGGGCGGCGCGGTCCCCTTCGGGCCATCCGGCGAACGTCCGGAGATGCTTTGCGCCGAGCCGCCGCGCGACGCCGACCCACTGGATCGTTCGCGCTTCCTCGGCCGCGCGCCGGGCGGCCGAGGCCACACCAAAGTTGTTCATCAGGGCGATGTTGACGATCTCGACGCCCCACCGTGCCGCGGCGCCGCGCAGCTCTTCGATCCGGGCCTCTGTGGGATCCCCGATGTGCTTGTCTTCCAGCTCCACGGCGCGCACGCCGAGCTCGTCCGCGGCGAGACGAAACCAATCCTGGAGCGAGAGGTCCCCGGTCTTGAGCACGTCATCATAGGATTGCGAACTGCAGCCAAGATACATGCGCGCCTCCCGCCGCCCCGCTCACGTCATCTTGATCATGACCTTGCCGTCCTGCCGCCGGCTCGCCTTGACCACGGCCGACGCCGCCTCCGCGAGCGGGAAGCGGCTCGTAATCACCGGCCGCATGTCCACGCGGCCCGACGCCATGAGCCGGATGACGTTTTGAAACGTCCCGTACCCCGAGTGTCCTTGCGCGCCGTAGATTTGCCCCGCGTGGGTTTGGTAGTGCTCGAGGTACAACGGTGCCCGTTCCGCGGCCCGCCCGATGATGACGATCTTGCCGCCGATCGCGAGCGATTGCTCCATCTCGGGGACCGTGATCGACGGCGCGCCGGCCGCCTCGACCTGCAGATCCGCGCCGGCCCCGTGGGTGAGCTGCAGCACGACGTCGTGCGGGCTCGTCCCCGCCTTCTGCAGTTCGACCGGGCTGTGGACGTCGTCCGCGCCGACCTGCTTGGCGAGCGCCTGCCGGAACGGGCTCACCTCGAACGCGATCACCCGGCTCGCGCCGGCGGCGCGGGCCAGGGCGATCGAGGCGAACCCGATCGGCCCCGTGCCGTACACGGTCACGATGCCTCCAGGGTTGAAGCCGCCCGCCCGCACGAACAGGCCGTTGTACGCGACGCTCGTCGGCTCACACAGGGCGCCGGCTTCCGCCGCCGCGGCCCGGCTCCCGTAGCGCTCCTCCAGCGCCCCCAGCGGCCAGCAGTACTTCGCGCCGACGACCAACTGATCCGCCATCGCGCCGGGGATCGTGAAGCCGATCTCTTCCAGGTTTTCGCACTGGTTCGGCCACCCGTTGCGGCACGGCACACACTCCCCGCACCAGATCATCTCCTCCACGGTCACGAGGTCGCCCAGGCGGAGGCCGCGGACCTCCCCGCCGACCTCGACGATCTCGCCGCTGAACTCGTGGCCGATGACCGTCGGGAACTTCGTCAACCCCGGGTAGAGCATGTAGCCGTCCTTGTCGGTCTCGTAGAAGTGCACGTCGGAGCCGCACACGCCGCAGGCCGTCGGCCGCAGGCGAACGTCCTTCGGCCCGAGTCCGGGCTCTGCGGCGTCAGCGAGCTCGAGCTTCGGATGGCGCCACACGCTGGCCCCGGTAATTGCTTTTCCCGTGCGGCGCTCGAACTCCGACACGGTGTATCCGGGCCGGGGCGCCCACTCTGCCTGCAGCTGCAGACCTCTCACCAGAGACACCTCCTGCTTGGCGCGGCCCATCCCCGTGCTGGAATCATGCGATGTTGGCCGGCCGCCCCCCGTGCACCGCTAGGCCCGCCGCCGGGGAACAAGGACACGCATCTTCGCCAGCGTTTGCCGCGCCGCCTCTTCGAGCGTGGGTTGCTGCAGGATCTCCGCGGACAAGAAGCCGCTGTACCGTGTCCGCGCGAGCTCGCGCACGAGCGCGTCGAAATCGACGTGGCCGGCGCCGGGCGCCCGGCGGTTGCTGTCGGCCACGTGAACGTGCCACACGCGCGTGCGGGCCGCCCGTACTGCGGCCGCGGGCGCCGCTTCTTCGATGTTCATGTGAAACGTGTCGGGAAGCACGCCCACGTTGTCCTCACCGAGGCGCCTGAGCAGATCCATGACTTCATCGATCGTGTTCAGCCAGTTCGTCTCGTACCGGTTGATCGGTTCGATCACGAGCCGCACACCCCGCCGGCCGGCCGCCTGTGCCAGCCGGGACACCGCCGGCAGGAGCCGCTCCAGCGCCCGTTCCTGCGTCTCCCCGGGTGGAATGGGTCCGTGGATCAAACCGATGATCACGAGCGCGCCGAATTGGGAAGCGGGGCCGATCTGCGCCATGAGGCGCGCCTCCGCGGCCTCGCGGCGCGCGCGGTCCGGCGCGGTCAACGACAGCCCTTCCTCCACAAAGGCCTGACCGGTCCCGACCGCCGGCACCGCGAGGCGGAGGCCACGCACCGTGTCGGCAATCGCGTCCACGTCGACGTGGGCCGGGTCCCGGATCGCGAGCTCGACGCCGTCGAACCCGAGGCCGGCAAGCCGCCGCAGCGTCGCGGGCACGTCCCCCCCGTGGCCCACGGCGGCAAATCGAGTCGGTGACGCGGAGATCGCGTACGCGAGCTTCACGCGGGGCCGGCCCCCGGCCCCGCGCCGTCCCGGCCGCGATCCTCGCCGAGGAAGTATCGCTCGATGACGACGCGGACGCCCTCCTCCTCGGGCGGCGGGCAGGTCGCGGCGGCCGCCGCCAACACCTCGGGGGGCGCACTCTCGACCGCGATGCCGAGCCCCGCCGCGCGGAGCATCGTCACGTCGTTGTAGTTGTCGCCGACCGCGATGACCTGCGCCATGGGAACCCCCAGCGCCTCTGTCAGCCGCGGCAGCGCCACGCCCTTGCTGACGCCCGGGGGGATGATCTCCAGGTAGTCCGGCTGCGAATACACCTCGGTCACGGCCTCGCCGGCCGTCGCGACGATCGCCCGGCGTACCGCCGGCAGATCCTCCGGATGGCCGATGACCATGAGTTTCGCCGGGTCCTCATCGAGCACGCCCTCGAACGACGGCACGATCTCCACGGTCAGATGGTCCCGCTTCGCATAGAGGTCCACGAACGGCGTACGCCGCTCCGCGTAGACCTTGCCGCGCGCGAACACGAGCGGCGACGTCTGGGGGAACGTCCGCAGCACGGGCAGGAGCCGCCGGCCGGCCGCCTCCGGGATCCGGTGCGCCCACAGCGTCCGGCCCGTCGCGAAGTCGAAGACGAGCGCGCCGTTGTAGAGGATCGCCGGCGAGTCCGCGGCGATCACCTCCGCATAGCGGCGCGCCGCGTCCCACATGCGCCCCGTAGCCAGGCAGATCCGTACGCCGCGCTGCCGCGCGGCGCGCACGGCCCCAACGACCCCGGGCGGCACCGTCTTGTCCTCGCCGACGAGCGTGCCGTCGATGTCGGCGACGAGCAGCGTGTATCTCACGTCTTCTCCCGCACCGCGCCGAAGGTCAGCGCGGAGATGACGTAGCGGCGGGCGCACAACAGCAACACGATCGGCACGAGGGCGGACACCACCCCCACCGCCGCCATCTGGTTCCAGATGATCTCAAACTCCGTGACAAAGCTCCACACGCCGATCGAGAATGTCTGCGACCGCGGGGTCGCCGTGAGGATCAGCGCGTAGAGAAATTCGCTCCAGGCCAGGGCGAACGTGATCACGCCCGCGGCGAGCACCCCCGGCGAGATCATCGGCAAGACGATCCGGAAAAACGCCCGCGGCCGGCCGGCGCCGTCCACGAGCGCCGCCTCTTCCACTTCCTGCGGCACCTCCTGCAGGAATCCCTTCAGCATCCACACCGCGAACGGGAGCGAGAACGCCGTGTAGATCAGAACGAGCGCCGGCAGCTGATCGTACAGCCCGACGGTCCGGACCGTCGCGAAGATCGGAATCACCACGACCATCGACGGCAGAAACCGCAGGCTGAGCAGCCACGAGAGCAGCCCGCGGCGGAATCGCGGCGACACCCGGAGGCGTGTCAGCGGGTACGCGATGAGGAGCGCCATGGCGAGTGTCGCCGCCACCGTCGCGAGACAGACGATCACGCTGTTGCGCAAGAGGATCCAGTCGCCCGCACCGACCAGCGCGGCGGTGTAGGCATCCAGCGTGGGGCGGAGCGGCCACAGCGACGGCGGTTGCAGGTACAATTCGCGCGTGGGCTTGAGCGACGTCGAGATCATCCACGCGAACGGGAACAGGTACACCCCGGCGAGCACGCCGAGGGACACCAGCACGAGGCCGCGCAGGATGCTCCGGCGCCGGCGCGGGCGGGCCGCCGGCACCGCCGTCACGCGTCCGGGCACCGGGCGCGGCTCCACGGCCTGGCCCCCGCTCGTCACGCGAGCTCCTCCGAGAGGTAGCGGCTCGCCACGGTGAACAAGAGGGAGACGATGATCACCACGTAGAGGGCCAAGGCCGACGCGTAGTTGAGGTTGTTGAACTTGAACGCGATCCGGTACAGGTAGAGGCTCAGGAACTCCGTGGACGCTCCCGGGCCGCCCATGGTCAACACCTGGACGTGGTCGAACACCCGGAGCGTGTCCGTGAAGCGGAACACGAGCACCAGCAGCAGCAACGGCTTGAGATAGGGAAGCTCGAGGTGGCGAAACCGGGCCCACCCGCCCGCGCCATCGACCTCCCCGGCCTCGATCACGTCCGGCGGGACCGCGGACAACCCGGCGAACAGCACGAGGAACACAAACGGCATCCATTGCCACACGTCGACGCTCACCACCGAGAACATCGCCATGCCGGGGGACGACATCCATAGGATCGGGCGGCCGTGGTACCCCAAATCGCGCAGCAGCACATTGAGGATCCCGTACTCGGGGATGTACATGAGGCGGAAGATCACACCCGCGGCCACGGGCGGCGTCACCATCGGCACGATGAAGAGGAGATACGCAAGCGTCCGGCCGAGCGCGCTCCGCACGGTGCGCTGCACCGCCACCGCGAGGGCGAGCCCGAGCAGGCACTCGATGCCCATGGCCAGGACGACGTAGATCGCCGTAGCGCGTAGCGACGCGCCGAGCAGGCTGTCCTGAAACGCAAAGGCAAAGTTATGCAGCCCCGCGAACCCGCCGAGCCGGTAGTACTGCAGGCTGAGGCCGATCGCGTAGACCAGCGGGTACACGACGACCGTGAGCAAAAAGAGGACCGGCACCGCGACGAGCGCGTACGGAACGAGGCGACGCCGTGACCTCGACGTGTGGACACCCCCTACGCGGCGGGGCGCCGCCGCGGCGGCGCCCCGTCGAACGTTGCGCGGTCGGCCCTTGGACGGCGCTACTTGATGTACCCGGCCTCCCGCATGTGCTGCGTGACCTCCGTGGAGGCCCGGTCGATCGCCTGCTCGGGCGATTCCGTACCCGCGAGCGCCGCGTTCGCGTGCGTCCCGAGGATCGTCTCCACGGCCGACCACTCGGTCGTCCGCGGGCGCCAAAACGGCGGGGCGCTGAGCGACGCGGCCATCGTCTGGAAGAACGGGTATCGCTTGTTCAACGCCGCGTCGGTGAGGATCGACTGCCGGAATGGGATCCCGCCCGCGGCCGCGTATGTGTGCTGCACCGTTGCGCTCGTGACCCACGAGATGAAGCGATAGGCCCAGTCCTTCTGGCCCGCAGCCTTGGGGATGCCGAGCAGCCAGTTCCCCATCATCGGCATGTGCCGGCCGGACGGCCCCATGGGCAGCACGGTGTACCCGACTTTGCCGATGACGGTGCTCACCTGCGGGTTCTCGAGGATGTCCGACGCCTCGGCGGGCCAGACACTACCCTGGAGCGCGTGGCCGGTCGCGACCAAGCGCGTCCGGTCGGCGGCGTCCGTCGTGTCGGGACCGGGTTGTGATTCGGCTTTGAGCTGGCCCACGAAAAACTTGAGGGCGTTCGCCGTGGCGCCCGATTTGAAGACGACATTCCACTGATCGTCGAACACGTCGCCGCCGAAAGTCTTGAGGATCGGGAACCATTGGGACATGATGGGGTTGCCCTTCGCGCCGCGCATCGCGAAGCCGTAGAACTGCTTGCCGGGGTTCCCGAGCTTGGTGGCGGATGCGAGGGCCTGATCCCACGTCCGGGGCGCGGCCACCAAGTCTTTGCGGTACATGAACATCTCGACGTTGCCGACCACCGTGATCGCGTAGATGTGGCGCGCCTTCCCCGCTTCCCCGGGCGGGATGGGGCCGCGCGGCGGCGGCCACGAGCCGAGGTCGTAGACGACCGGAAAGATATCCGGATCACGCTTGAGGTTGAACGGCGACGCGTCCAGCGGCGCGAGCCAGCCCTCGGCCCCGAACTTCGGCATCCACGGGTCGTCCATCATCACGACGTCGAACGTCGAGGCGTTGGCCTGGAATGCCGTCGTCATTTTTTCGTACAGGCTGGCGTACGGATACGTAACGAGGTTGAGATGCACGCCGGTGTCGCGGTCCCACATCGGCGCCACGGCGCGCAGACCGCGGATCTCGACGCCCTCGACCACGCCTACGTTGAGCTGCCGCGGCTTGGCCGCGGCCACCGCAATTGACCGGGCGATCTCGCCGAATGCGCCGGCGCCAACCGCCGCGGTTCCAAGTTTGAGCACCTGCCGCCTGGTGAGCGTCCCCGCGCGCGACATGTGCGCGCCCCGTTGTCCTCCACCCATGTACGCTCCCCTCCATCACAGACGTTGCGGTCCGTGCGGTCGAGGCAAACTACTTGGCCCGCCGGCGAAGGTTTCCTGCCGCGCGGACGGAGCGCAGCCAAAAGTGTTACGCGGGTGCGGGCGACGCTCCGGGGATCGGAGGACCGCTGTGGCCACAGCGGATCACCCGGACCAATTGCGGACTGCCTGATTGCTGGAGACGGCGGCCAACGCGGACGAATTGGAAGAGGGAGCAGGCCTGTAAGCCGGGTTCTGTCGTGTGCGGCCATCTCTCTTGGGTCGCCGGTTACCCGGCGCCTCTAGCGGTCTACCCGGGGATCGGCGGGCCGCCTCATCTCCCCCTACGTGACCTTGCTCCGGGTGGGGTTTACCGAGCCGGCCGGTCACCCGGCCGCTGGTGCGCTCTTACCGCACCGTTGCACCCTTACCCCGGCCGAAAGCACCGAGGCGGTCTATCTCTGTGGCACTCTCCTCGGGGTCGCCCCCACTGGGCATTTACCCAGCACCCTGCCCTGCGGAGCCCGGACTTTCCTCGAGCGCGCGGGCGCCCGCGGCCGCCCAGCCTGCTCCCACTCCATCCTATCACGTCATGGCCGTTGGTGCGCGTTCAACCGGCCATCGTTCCCGGCACCGCCGGGAGCGTAAACCGCACGATCGTCCCTCCGTCCGGCGGGCTCTCCGCGGCGATGGCGCCCCCGTGCGCCTCGACCAGGCTCTTTGCGATGGCGAGGCCCAATCCGGCGCCGCGGGAATCCGGGCCCTTGTAGAAACGCTCGAACACGTGCGGCAGATCGGCGGCGGCGATACCCCGTCCGGTGTCGTGGACGGCCACGGTCACGCGGTTCGCGCCGTCGGCGGCGCACCGCACCGACACGGCGCCCCCGCGCGGCGTGTGCCGCAGGGCATTGGCCAGCAGGTTGTTCAGCACTTGACGGATGCGCTCGGGGTCGACGTCGGCGAGCGGCGCCTCCGCATCGCCGGCCAGACGCAGGGTGACCCCGCCTGCCGCGGCCTGCGCCTCGAACGAGGCGACCGCGTCGCGCGCGACGGCGACGAGGTTCGTGGGCGCCCGCGCCAGCGCGAGCTCGAAGCTTTCGCTCAGCGTCAGCGTCCGCAGGTCCTCGATCAGCCGGCCGAGGACCTGCGTCTCCTCCAGGACCAGCGACAGGTGTGCCGGGTCGCGCGGGTACACGCCGTCGAGCATGCCCTCCAGATTGCCTTGCAAGACGGCGAGCGGCGTCCGCAGCTCGTGCGAGATGTCGGTGAGGAGCGCGCGCCGTCCGGCATCCTGCCGTTCCAGGCGTGCGGCCATGGTGTTGAACGCGCGACCGAGCGTCCGCAGCTCGGGGGGCCCCGCTTCACGCACGCGGGCCGCATAGTCGCCGTCCGCAATCCGTCCGAGGGCGACGATGAGGTCGCCGACGCGCATGACCGCGCGACGGATCCCCAGCCCCCCGAGCACCGCGCCCGCGAGCACGCAGACCAGCGCCAGGAGCGCGCCGCCAAGCCCGATCCATCCCGGCGGGGGACCGGTCCCAACCAGCCTGGCCGCAACCCAGAGGAGCGCCGCCGACAGCCCCGCGGACGCGGCCACGACGGCCGCCAATCCCACGAGCGCCCGCAGCAGAAACCGCCGCCGCACGTGCTGCCACACGGCACCCGGACCGGCCGGCGGCCACGGCTCGTTCTCAGGCCACCACGGAGGGCGCGCGCCCCGGCGCCACGGCGGGCCGCAGTGCGCCTGTCTCATGCGTCGGCGAACTTGTACCCGATGCCGTGTACGGACAGCACGTATCGGGGGTGATGCGGGTCGGGCTCGATCTTTCGGCGGATGTTCTTGATGTGCGAATCGACCGCGCGCTCGTACGATTCGACGGTGATGCCGTGCACGGCCTCCAGGAGCTGCCCGCGGGTGAAGACGCGTCCCGGCTCGCGCGCGATCGTGGCCAGCATCTGAAACTCGGTGGGCGTCAGCGTCACCTCCCGGCCGCCGACGCTCGCGTGCATTCGTGGGACATCGAGCTCGAGCTCGGCGACGCGGATGAGTTCGGCGCCGGCATGCGCGCCGTCCCAACGCCTCAGCACCGCGCGCACCCGCGCCACGAGCTCTTTGGGACTGAACGGCTTGACGATGTAGTCGTCCGCCCCCAGTTCCAAGCCGATCAGCCGGTCGGACTCGTCGGCGCGCGCGGTCAGCATGATGATCGGCACGGACGACTCCCGCCGGAGCGATCGCGCCACATCGAGACCGTCGACGTCGGGCAGCGCGAGGTCGAGGACGATGAGGTCGGGCCGGGCCGTTCGCAGCAGCCCGGGCACCGACCTCCCGTCACCGGCGGTGAGCACGCGAAACCCCGCGCGTTCCAGGTAGTCGCGCGCGATCCGGACGATCTTGGGCTCGTCGTCAACGACCAGAATCGTGCGCATTGCCTCGCCGTCTTCGCGATGCGTAGTCCCGTGGGCGCCGGCCGCCTTCGCGTCCCTCCGCCGGCTGGGCGGGTGCCGAGTCGCTCTGTCCAGGCACCCGGCGCCTCACCACGATAGCGCTGGAAGACATCATCGCCTAAACCGTCCCGGCGCCGCCGCGTGATTCATGGGCCCGGCGGTGCCATTCCTCGAACCAGGGCGGAACCTGCCCGCCGCGCACGTGATGCCAGGCTCGGCCGCGCCACGCCAGCCCCCGCAGCAGCATCACGACGAGCAACACCAGCACCAGTGGCCACAGGATGCCGAAGAATCCAAACGGCCCGTGGAAGGGACCCCCATACCAATACGGGTACCCATAGCCGGGATAGGGTCCCGGCACGGGCACCTTCCCGCTTTGCGCCAGTCCCTGCGCCACCCCGAGCGAGTACGAGTACGATGCCACGCCGGCGCCCGCGGCGGCGACGGCCAGCGCGATGACGACAACGAACACGGCTCTCACGACCATCCCTCCTCTGCTTCCGGATCGTTTCCGTTCGATCCGAGTATGCGCGTGGGGGATGGAGGGACCGTGGACGGATCGTGGAGACATTGTGAAGGCGGGGCGTGGCCCCTAGCGAGGGCCGACCGCGGGGTCCGGATCGCCGGCGTCCAGCGCCTGGTTCGCCAGGGCGTCCGCCGCGCGGTTCTGCTCCCGAGGGACGTACACGATCGTCACAGCCTCGAAGGTGCGCAACCGGGCCATCGCCGCCCGATGAAGCGGCGCGAGCTGGTCGCTCCGCACTCGGTATTCGCCCCGGAGCTGGCGCACCAGGAGCTCGCTGTCGCTCTGCACGCGAACGCTGCGCGCCCCGAGCGCCTCGGCTTCCGCTAACGCCCGTAAGAGCGCGCGGTATTCGGCGACGTTGTTTGTGGTGATGCCGATCGCCTCGCCGATCTCACGAACAGCGCGCCCGCCCCGCATGGCTACGACGCCGATCGCGGCCCGCCCCGGATTCCCTCGCGACGCGCCGTCGATACAGAGCGTCACGTCCGGCGCCGCGGACTTCACGCGCCGCTCCTCGACGGGCTCCCCGGCCCGTTGAGGTACAGGATTCGGTGGCAGCGCTCGCAGGTGACCACCTGGCCGTCGCGGACACGCGACACGAACTGCGGAGGCACGTCATTGCGGCATCCACCGCAGAACCCGCCGATGATCGCCACCATGCCGACGCCGGCCTGCTGCGCCGCGATGCCCTCGTACTTGCGCAGCAGCCGGGCCTCCACCGCCGCCGCGCGCTCGGCGCGTTCGGCCTCGAGCGCCTCGATCTCGACCGTGATCTCGCGCCGCGCCGCCTCGAAATCCGCGACCCGGACGCGCAACCGCTCCTCTAATGCCGCGACGGTGCCTCGGGCCTCGGTGTCTTCGCGCCTCAGCGACTCGATCTGGTCGAAGAGCGCGAGGATCCGGTCCTCCAGGTGGTCGCGGGCGCGCGCGAACGCACCGAGCTCCTCCTCCAGCGCCGCGAGCTCCTTGGGGTTGGTCACGCGCCCGCCGTAGAGATCGGCCTGTACCTTCTTCTGCTTCGTCTCGGTGGTCTGGAGCTGCAGTTCTTGGTCCCGCAGCGCGGCCTGCGCACGGTGCAGCCGCTCCGCCGCCGCGGCCGCGGCGGCGCGGGCCGTCTCCGTCTCCGCCCGCAGCGCCGCCCCGTCGTCGAGCGCGCTCAAACGCGCCCGTGCGTCCAGCAATCTCGTGTCGAGCTGCTGCACGGCCCACAGCGCGTCGAGCACGGCGTGCTCCTGCGGTTCCACGCTCATCGCAGGCTCACGAGATAGATGCCGTGCCGGCCGTCATCGGTCTCGGCCACAAACGCCACTTGCCCGGCGCCGTTCAGGGCGGGGGAACTGAACGCGGTGAACGTGCCGCCGCCCGGCGCGCGCTCCCCGGCCCGCACGATCGCCCGCACCCCGGCCCGCGTGGCGAGGTAGATCGCCTGGGGTATCACCGGGAGGCTCAGCTCGAACACCATGTCCTCACGCGCATCGATCACCGCCACGGCGAATTTCGTGAGCGAGCTTCCCGCCACATCCTGGCCCGCGGTGGCGAGCGGCACCAAGGTCGCCCGGCCGGTCACGTACAAGGCTTCGGGCACCTGGCTCCGTGCGGTGCGCCCGACGAACCCCACCGTTCCCGCGTCGGTCAAAACGACCGACCCAAACTCGGTGAAGCGGCCGCCCACCGGGGCGTCATCGTCGGTCGTCACGATCGGCACCGGGTGCCCGCCCGCGAGGATGTAGACGCCCTGGCGGTGATGCTCGGTCGTGGACGCGACGAACGCGATGCCGTCGCGATTGTTCAGCGCCGGCGTGCCGTCCAGGAAGAACTCGAACGCGCCGCCGTCCGGCGCGGGATCGCCTGCCATCACCACCGCCGAGGCCCGGCTCTGGCTCGCCGTGAAGATCCCTTCCCGTCCCACCGTCCGGCCCACGAACGCCACGAGGTCGCGGTTGTTGAGCGTGGGGTTGGCGAAGTCGGTAAACACGCCGCCGCCGGGCGCGGTCTCGCCGACGGCAGCCACCGGCGAAATCGCGTCACCGCGCACCAGATAGATCGCCTCCGTCACGCGGGCATCCGTCGTGCGCCCCAAGAAGCCCGCGGTGCCGCCGTCGTTTAGCAGCAGGTCGCTGAACGCGCGAAACACACCGCCGGTCGGCGCCGGTGCGCCGGTCGAGACGAGCGGCCGCACGCGGCCGCCGGCCCGAAGGTACAGCGTCTCGCGCGCGCGCGCGCCCGTGATGACGGCCCCGAAGATGAGGTCACCGCCGTCGTTGATCGACGGATCGGAAAACTCGCTAAAGGTTCCGCCGTCCGGCGCGGGCTCCCCGGTGCGGAGGACGATGTGGATGTCCGGGGCCGCATCCGCCCGCCACGCGGCGGCCCCGCCGGTGGCCAGCGCCACAACGGTGAGGCACAATAGGAGGGAGCGCCCGAGGCGAATCATCTCATGTTATCGTAGTGCGCGACCACGGCGTTGCCAAGCCCGTGAACCCGCGCCGTGCCGGCGCGGCGAGGAGATCAGATGCCGAGCGTACGGCCCAGCGTGATCGATAGTCACCTGCACCTCGTGACCGCCTCGATGTTTCACCGCATCCGGGCGCGACCCTGGTCGACGCGGCCGAAGGCGATGGAAGCGTTCGCCGCGCGCGGCGGGCGGATGGCGCAGCGAATCGCCGCCCTGGAGCGCACGTCTATGGAGGACCACGCCCGGCGATGGACGACGGCGTTCAATCAGGCCGGGGTGGCGACGGGCTTTTTCATCGCCATCGGCGAAGGCAACGAGGAACTCGCCGAGTTTCTCCGGCGCGATCCGGTGCGCTTCCAGGCCTGGGGCAGCGTTGCGGATCCCACAGCGGCGGACGCGGCGGCGACCGTCCGCCGGTTCCGCGATTGGGGATTCCGGGGTCTCAAGCTCTACCCGCCGATTCAACGGTTCAGCGCGAGCGACCGCGCCGTCTATCCCATCTATGAGGCCGCGGCGGAGGCCGGACTCGCGGTGCTCTTCCACTTCGGCATCACGGTCGCCCCGATCTACGATCTCATGTACGCGAACCCGTTGCACCTCACGGCCGCCGCGCGCGATTTTCCCGAGATCACGTTTGCGATCGCGCACTGCGGGGCGGGCTTCTTGCGCGAAGCCTTGTTCCTCGCGTATCACACGGAAAACATCTGGGTGGATACCTCGGGCACGAACAACTGGCGTGAGTTCGTGCCCGGCCACCCATCGCTGGAGTCCGTGTTTCGGGACCTGCTGCGAACCTACGGCGCCGGCCGCATCATGTTTGGCACCGACTCCGGCGCACCCGAGGAGTACCGCACGGCCATCCTGGAGGAGCAATGGGAGACGTTTCGCCGCCTGGATCTCCCGGCGGCCGACATGACGGCGATTTTCGGCGGCAACGCGCGGCGGCTGTTCGAGCTGCCGGCGCAGCCGGCGTGACGCCGGGCGCGACCCGCGGGACCGCGCGCAGGGGCCGCCCGGCCGCGCGGGCCGCGAGGTATACTGAACGCACGATGGACGTGGAGCAGGATCCTCCCGAGCCGGCGCCGGACCGGGCGGCCGGCAGCGCCGAGTTCGACCTGCTGCGGGATCACACGGAAACCATCCTCAACGCGGCCCGCATCCTCGCGGGCGCCTTGGAGGGAAAGACCGGCTTCGGCGATGCCTGGCCGCCGATCCGCGACCTCGAGCACAAGGGCGATGCCATTGCCCGTGACATGTTCGAGATGCTCGCGGGGGGACGCGCCGGCGGGACCCCGCCGGACGCGCTCCAATCGCTGATCGGGAATCTCGACGACGTGCTCGACTCTATCGAAGCCGCCGCGGCGCGTCTCGCCATCCACCGCATCCGGCGGGTGTTCCCGCCGGCGTTGGAGCTCGGAAAGATCGTGCTGGAGTCCGCCCATGAGCTGCGCGAGGCCGTGCGCCGCGTGCACCCCATGCACGACGTCTTCCCGCACACGCGAACACTGCACCTCCTCGAGAATCGCGGCGACGACGTGCTGCGCGAAGCGATCGCGCGGCTGTTCGCCCGACGGATGAGTGTCCGGGACATCCTGAAGTGGAAGGACATCTGCGAAATGCTCGAGGGCGCGACCGACCGGTGCGAAGACATCGCGAACGTCCTCGAAACCCTGGTGGTGCAGGCCGGCGTGGAAGACCGGCTCGCCGTGCGGCGGTTGGTGATGGACATCGAGCACCACGAGGTGACCGCGGATGGCACCGCGGTGCCGCTGTCGGCCAAGGAATTCAGCCTGCTTCACCTGCTCCTCCGCCATCAGGGCAAGATCGTGCGGCGGGAGCGCCTGCTCCGCGACGTGTGGGGCGAGGATTACTTCGGCGACACGCGTACCCTGGACACCCATGTCGCGTGGCTCCGCAAAAAGGTCGAGGGACCCGGCGGCGTCCGCATCGTTGCGGTCCGCGGGATCGGGTACCGTCTCGACGCGCGGTGAGCGCCGCGGTGCTGCGCCCGGCGGCATGATGACCGCGGCGAGGGCTTGGCGCCGCGTATCGCCGGCCGTTCTCGCCGCGATGCTGGCGCTCGGTGGCCTCGCGCAGGCGCGCGGCGATGTCTCGGACCCCGCCGACGCGGTGTTCCAGCTCATGGACATCGATGCCAAGGACCAGTGGACCCCGAAGATGACCGGCACGGCGTTCTTCGTCCGCGCGGACGGCACGGCGATCACGAACAGCCACGTCGTCTTTCCAAGCCTGTCGCAGCCCCGGCGCTACCGTCTCCTGGCGATTGTCGGGCACACGTTCTACGGCGTGCGCGTGGTCTGCGCCACCCGGCTGTCCTATGATCCGATCGTGTACAGCGGACAGCCCGTGCCGATCGGCCGCGACATCGCCGAGGTGGCCCTGGAGCCACCGTCGTTCCCGTTTCGCACATTTGCGTACCGCGTGCCCGGCGGGCCCGAGGTCACGCTCGGCTCCGCGCACGACGGGCCGATGCCGGCCTTTTTGCCGCTCATCGTCGCGGATGGACCGGCGACGGGGGAGCATGTGAACGTCCTGGGCTTCGGACAGATCTCGCCGATTCCGGCGGAGTGGAGGGCCGAGGGTCAGATCAGCGCCTTCCACATGGCGCGCGACGGCACCGAGGTGTTCGACATGCAGTTTCAAGGCCGGCCGCAGGCCGGCAACAGTGGCTCGCCGGTGCTGAACGATCGGGGACACGTGATCGGGATCTGGACGTGGCACTCCACGACGGACAGCAGCGTCGGGAGCGCCCAATCAAACGACGTGCTGCGACCGCCCTGCCGCTAGGCGCCTCACATTACTTCGGCATGCGACGCGAGGCACTAGACCCCCGGTGATGCAGCGACGCCCGGGAGATGAGCCCCGGGCGCCGCCGTACCTCGCGCGCTGCTAGGCGCGCCTACTGATTGCTCGAGCCGCCGTTACCGCCGTGGCCGCCCGCGCCACCATTACCCGAGCCACTCGAGTTGCTGTTGCCGCCGGCGCCGCCGCTACCGCCGGCGCCGCCGCTGCCCGAGGTTCCGGTGTTGCTGTTGCCGCCGTTGCCGCCTTGGCCGCCGCTGCCGCCGTTGCCGGAGCTCGCGCCGGTGTTGCTGCTCCCGCCGGCCCCGCCGCTACCGCCTGCACCGCCACTACCCGCGCTCCCGGCGTTCAGGTTGCCGCCGTTGCCGCCCTGGCCGCCGCTGCCGCCGTTACCGGAGCTGCTGCCGCTGTTGGAGCTGCCGCCAGCCCCGCCTGCGCCGCCGGCCCCGCCGCTACCCGCACTACCCGTATTGCCGCCCCCGCCGTTGCCGCCCTGACCGCCGCTGCCGCCGTTGCCGGAGCCGTTGCCGCTGTTGGAGCTGCCACCGTTGCCGCCCACGCCGCCAGCCCCGCCATTACCCGCGCTACCCGTATTGTCGCTCCCACCGTTGCCGCCCTGGGCGCCGTTGCCGCCGTTACCGGAGTTGTTACCGCTGTTCAAGCTGCCGCCGGCTCCGCCGTTCCCGCCGGCGCCGCCTGTGCCCGCGGTGCCCGTGTTGAGGTTGCCGCCGTTACCGCCCTGACCGCCGTTGCCGCCGTTGCCGGAGTTGTTGCCGCTGTTCAAGCTGCCGCCGGCTCCGCCGTTCCCGCCGGCGCCCGCGTTGCCGCCGCTGACGGAATTGCCGCTGCCGCCGTTACCGCCCTGACCACCGTGCCCGCCGTCGCCGGAATTGTTGCCGCTGTTCGAGCTCCCGCCGGCCCCACCGTTCCCGCCGGCCCCGCCGTTGCCCGACGTGCCGCTGTTATGCGACCCGCCGTCGCCACCCTGACCGCCGTTCCCGCCGTTGCCGGAATTGTTGCCGCTGTTCGAGCTGCCGCCGGCTCCACCGTTCCCGGCGGCGCCGCCGTTGCCGGATCCGGCCGTCGCGCTCGCGCCGGTGTTGAAGCTACCACCGTTACCACCCTGCGCGCCGTTCCCGCCGTTGCCGGAGTTGTTGCCGCTGTTGGAACTACCGCCGGCCCCACCGTTCCCGCCGAGGCCGCCATTGCCGGACGCGTTGACGTTCGAGTTACCGCCATCGCCGCCCATACCGCCGTTGCCGCCCATTCCTGAGCCCGCGCCAGTGTTGTGGCTCCCGCCGCTGCCGCCGTTGCCGCCGTTACCGCCGTTACCGGAGTTGACGTTATTGTTGTTGCCACCGTTGCCGCCCTGACCGCCGACGCCGCCCGATCCCGTGGAATGGCCGCCGCTGTTCGAGCTGCCGCCGTTGCCGCCATTCCCACCGCTACCGCCGTTGCCGGAGTTGTTGAAGTTGAAGCTGCCGCCGATCCCGCCGTTGCCGGCCGGGCCGCCGCTGCCGTCGCCACCACGTGCCGGCTGCGTTCCGCCGTTCGGCGCGTTCTGCCCGTTCGGACCGTTCTGCCCGTTCAAGCCGTTCTGGGTGCCGCTCCCGTTGCCGCCGTTGGTCCCGTTGCCGCCGTTCGTTCCGTTGCCACCGCCGTTCGCGCCGCCGTTCCCGCCGGCACCGCCGGCACCGCCGGCACCACCCTGACCGCCTGCGGACGCAGCGTTGCCGCCGTTACCACCGTTACCGCCATTCCCCCCGTTCCCGCCGTTCAGGTTGGCCCCGTTCCCGCCGTTGCCGCCCGACCCGCCGGCACCGCCGAAGATCGAGTCGCCGGCACCGTTGCCGCCGTTGCCACCGTTGCCACCGTTGCCGCCGTTGCCACCCTGGAAGCTACCGCCCGCGCCACCGTTGCCGCCGCTCCCGCCGTTGCCACCGCTGTTGTTGCCGCCGTTACCGCCCGCACCGCCGCTCCCGCCGTTGCCGCCACCGTTGGTATTGTTCGTGCCTCCCGCGCCACCGCTGCCGCCCGCTCCGCCGCCGCCGGTGGCCGTAAAGGCCGGTTGCGCCTGCGCGGCCGGAACGCCGACCGCCGCGTACCATGCCGGAACGGCGAGCGCCAGCAAGCCTGTGACGCCCAAGAACAAGATCTTCCGGTGCGTGCTACTCATCACCGTCCTCCTTCGTTGTGTCCGCATGTGCCATGCGGCACGCGCGATCAGCTGCGCGGACTGCGGGCTGCCGCCCGGCCCGCCGCCATCGCCGTACCGTTCCACCCCCGCGCCGAGGTTCTGGTCATCGCTACTGCCTTCGCACCGCGGAGAATCCCGGTGCCTCATCCCGCGGCCTCGGTGAGCGCCGCTCGACCACTTCCGCGTGCCCCGCCACTGACCGGGAGCGGGAATGCGTCGTCACTGCAACGTTGGGTTCTGCCCACTCCGCCGTCTCGGACGTGAAGCGGGATCGCCCTCGACGGCTAGCTGAGCGCAAGCAGTCCGCACCACCTCCTCCTGCCTGTTCGGCGGCATGTGTTCTCGGATCTCGGCTCTCGCGTTCACTCAGAGCGCCGTCGGTCTGTGCGCGTGCAGCCGGTGTGCCGTGGAAGCGTTACTGCGGCCATGCTGGATCAAGGCTCCAGTGCATTGCTCCCACAGCAGATATCACCACGCAGCCGCGTGTGCAAACTGCGCGGCGGCCGATTCGGCAAAGATCAACCGAAGATGCTAGTCCTTTGTTGCTAGCACCATGAATCGGGCATTGACGGGTAGTCGAGGCGTGAACCCGTCGACGGCCGGAGGTGGCGGTCGTCCGCCCGCGGCGTGGTGGCTTTGCCTTGAGACAGCGGACGGAAAGATGCGGATTGCTAAATCATGGGTAAACACTTAAAGATCATGTGCCGTCTTGAGCCGGCGTTCGGGGCCGAGGGCGTGCGCGTGCCACCGAGAGCTTGGTGTGCGCGGGGGGCGTCTATGCAGATGTCGCGCGTTGCGCGCGCGCTAGGATGTCTAGTCGTGCTGGTGGTAATGGGAGTCCCTGCCTGGAGGCCGCCCAGTGCTCGAGCGCAATCGGCGGCGGCTCCGCCGGACAAGTCGACCCAGTACATCATTACGCCGGGACGCGGTATCGGCGCTCTGCGGCTGGGCACGCGCATGCAAGACGTCATCGCGATTCTCGGGGCGCCTGCGAGCACGTGGACGTTTCTCGACGGGCGCCGTGTCTATCGCTGGTTCCAGCCGCCGGCCAACAGCGGTATCGGCGTCGGGACCGACGCCACGGGGCTCGTGGACCGGATCTGGGTGCTGAACGATCCTCACTACGGCACGACCGCGGGCATCCATGCCGGCACCACGGAAGAGCAGGTCGTGCGGATGATGGGACGGCCGACCGGTTCGGTCGTCGACGCCGGCCTGCACTTAAGGAAGATGTTCTACGCGGCGGAGGGTGTGTGGTTCAGCGTGCAACTCGACCAGCGGTACGCATACTACAACCAGGTGTTTGAAATTGGCGTCACGGCGCCCGCAGAGTCATTGGTCCGGCGGTGACGGCCATCGGCAAGTCGCCGGGCCGCTCGCCATGCCGCAGGACCTCCTCTCCCCGCAACCGCAGGCGCTCACCGCGTCGGCGCTCGGGGAACGGCAGATCCACGATGAGCGGAGGTTGCGCACCCGGCCCATGAACATTCGCCTCTTAGTCCTCGCCGATCATCCGATGATTCGCCTGGGAATTCGCACGGCCCTCGCCGCGGCGAGCGACGTCGAGATCGTCGGGGAAGCCTCCGAGGCCAAAGACGTCGTGGCCTGGGCGCAGCGGCTGGGGCCGGACCTGGTCCTCGTCGACGTGAGCGCGACGAACGGCGACAGCCTGGACGCGATGCGGCGGATCCGTCAGAACTGCCCCGGCGTGCAGGTGCTTGCGGTCGGCGCCGCCGACCCGCCGGTCGCGCAGCGCGCGGCGGAGGCCGGTGCCACCCGCGTGTTGCCCAAAGACATCTCGCCCACGGACTTGGCGAGCGCCGTGCACGCCGCCCGGACGGACGAGGCCGGTCTGGAAGAGTCGACGGCGGTCCGGCCCGGGAGCGGCAAGCGAGGCGGCGGCTCGAAAACTCGCTGGGGCCTCACGGAGCGCGAATGGGAAGTCCTGGTCGAGATCGCCCGCGGCCTGAGCGCCCGGGAGATCGCGAACAAGCTCTACCTCTCCACGTCCACGGTCAAGAGCCACGTACGAGCGATCTACCGGCAGCTCGGGCTGCGCAACCGGGCGCAGGCCGTGCTGTTTTTGGTGGAGCGCTATCCGCGGCTCGTCCACGAAGCACGCTCGTCGCCGGACCCCGACGACGGCATCTGACATCAGTCCGTCATTTCGTGGCGGCGTAGAAAAACGCCGCGGCCACGAGCAGCACTTCCCACCACAGGTGGCGCCACCACCCGGGTAAGCCCCAGTTTACGCCCCCGATGACGAAGATGAAGCCGGCGAGCAGACCCCATGTCAACATGTCGCCGGTGGACAAGAGCGAGAGCCCAACAAACAGCGTAAACGCCACAACCCCCGACGCCACCCACGACATGTGGCCCCCTCCGCGCCCTCGCCTGCGGAGCCTAGCTCTCCATCGTCACGCCGCGCCCAGTCAAATATACCGCAGATGGAGGAACGGGCCGGGCCGCCACCCTTCGAACGCGCCCGGCCGTCTGTCTCGATGAATAGGAGGGGGCGCACCGGCCGCCTCCAACAGATTGCAGCACAAGGGCCCGGCGCGCCGCGGGCGAACCAGAGCAGGACAGGACGGGCCCGCGCAGGACGGCCCGCGCCCGAGGTCGTCACGATCGAGAGGAGGCATGCTTGCCGGTAACCAGGGCGTCGCGTATCGTCGCGGCGCCTCGCGTCGCGAGCATCGAGGACCTTCGAACCCTGGCCAAGCGCCGGCTGCCGAGGGCGATCTTTGAGTATGTCGACGGCGGCGCCGACGCCGAGGTCACGCTGAGGGACAATCGCCGAGCCCTGGAGGCGGTGATGTTTCGGCCGCGGCAGGCCGTCCCGCTGGAGACGTGCGACCTGCGTGCGCGCGTGGTGGGCTGCGACCTTGCGTTCCCGGTGCTGCTCGCGCCCGTCGGGTATACCCGCTTGATCCATCCGGAGGGAGAAGTTGGGGCTGCCCGGGCGGCGGGGATGGCGGGCACGGCCTATATCCTGTCCAGCGTGTCGGGGCATCCTCTGGAAGAGGTCAAGGCCGCGTCCTCCGGACCCGTGTGGTACCAACTCTATCTCGTCGGCGGCCGCGCGACCGCGGAACTGGCGATCGAACGGGCCCGCGCGGCGGGGTTCTCCGCGCTGGTGGTGACGGTGGACACGCCGGTCGTGGGGATGCGGGAGCGCGACGTGCGCAACGGCGCAAGAGAGCTCGTGGCCGGCAGCGTGCTCGACAAGCTGCCGTTTCTCCCGCAACTGCTCGCCCGTCCGGCCTGGCTCGCGAGCTTTCTCTTGGACGGCGGCGTGCCCCGCCTGCCCAACCTTGTCGTGCCCGGCCGGGGCCCGATGACGCTCGTGGAGGCGCGGGACGATCTCTCGCGCGCCACGCTGAGCTGGGACGACTTCCGGTGGATCCGCGAGGTGTGGCGCGGCCCGATCGTCGTCAAAGGCATCCTCACCGGCGATGACGCCCGCCGTGCGGTCGACGCGGGAGCGGCCGCCGTCATCGTCTCCAACCACGGCGGCCGCCAACTCGACTCGGTGCCGGCCGCCTTGACCGCCTTGCCGGAAGTCGTCCACGCCGTCAGCGCCGAGGCGGAGGTGCTCATGGACAGCGGTATCCGTCGCGGCGCCGACGCCATCAAGGCCCTGTGCCTCGGTGCCCGCGCGGTCCTCGTGGGACGCGCGTACGCCTACGGGCTTGCGGCCGCGGGGACGGCCGGCGTCGCGCGCGCGCTCGAACTGCTCCGCGCGGATCTGGAGCGCACGCTCCGCCTGCTCGGATGCGGCTCGACCGGCGCGCTCGACGGCTCGTACGTGAATCTCGCGGCAGCCCGTCGGCTCAGCGAGGCTGCCGACTCATCCGCGATGGCGACCCACCCTGGCGGCTACGCGGAGCACAGCGGGACCGGACGCCTCGGGGTCGGTGCTCCGCGGAGCGGACGTGATGGCCGGCCGGAATGACCTGCCCAACGAGGCGGTAACGCCCGATCAGCGCGGGCGCTGCCGGACGTGCGGATACTTGGCGCAGCGCGTCCTGGACGCCGCGCTGGAGCCCGCGCTCCACGAAGTCAGCGAGGCGCAGCGCGACACCTTTGCCGGCGAGTTGGTGCTGCCGGGCCGCGGCGCGACTTCCACGGTGCCGCACTGCTTCGTCCATGCCGCGGATCTCGAGCGCGAGTACGGCACGCCGCTCAATCGGGCGCAGCAGGCGCAGCTCGTCCTCGATCGCGACCGGCGGTGTCCCAGGTGGTCCGTGTACGTCCCCGGCTTCAGTCCCAAGGAGCACCTCGCGTACGCCCGCGCGGAACAGGACGACCTGGAGCGCAAGCGGTATCAGGAGCGGCAAGAGGAAAACCGGCGCCAGTTCGAGCTCAGCCTGCAGCGGGACAGCCGGCGATTTCAGCTCAAGCTCACGATCGCGCTCATCCTGCTGGTGCTCGTCGCCAGCGCCCTGCCCTTCGCGCTGGCGCGATTGCTCAAGTGAGACTCCCTGCCGAGGAGGCGATCATGCCCAAACGGATCACGGTCACGGCGACAGGCGACTCACTCATCACGCGGCGCATGCCGGATTACGGCGACGGACCGTTCGCCGACATGATTCGCCTCATCCAGTCCGCGGACGTCCGCTTCACCAACATGGAGATGGTTCTGAGCCGGTTTCGCGGGACGCCCGTCGTCGAAAGCGGCGGCATGAACCTCTCCGCCGATCCGGCCGTGGCCCGGGATCTCATGCGCATGGGCTTCAATCTCACCGCGTTCGCCAACAACCACACGCTCAACTACGGGGAAGAGGGATGCGTTCGCACGGTCAACGCGCTGGAAGAGATGGGGTTTGTGTGCGCCGGAGCCGGGCGCAGCCTCGGGGAAGCGCGGCTGCCCGCTTTTCTCGAGACGCCGCAGGGACGCGTCGGGCTCGTCGCGTGCGCGTCCACGTTTGCGCCCGGACAGCGCGCCGGCGCGCAGCGGCCGGATGCGCAGGGACGGCCGGGCCTCAATCCGCAGCGATTCGATACCCTCTACGTCGTGGACCAGCCGCACATGGACGCCATTCAGCGGATCGCCGAGCGCACGGGCGTCGAGCGTCAGCGGCAGTGGCGCGTGTGGATGGGCTTCGGGCATCCGCCGAAGCGCGAAGGCGAGTTCCAGTTCGCGGAGCGCTCGTTTATCGTCGGCACGGAATTCGGCGTCCGTACCGAGCCGCATGACGCGGATCTCGCCGCCAACGTCGCGGCCGTCCGCGCCGCCGCCGCGATCTCCGATCTCACGCTCGTGAGCGTCCACGCGCACGAGCAGGGCACGGAGCGATGGCTGCCGGCGGATTTCATCGCGGCGGTGGCGCACGCGTGGGTGGACGCCGGGGCGGACATGGTGATCGGCCACGGGCCGCACCTGCTCCGCGGCCTCGAGCTATATAAAGGAAAGCCGATCTTCTACTCCCTCGGCAACTTCATCTTCCAGCACGAATACCTGGAGCGGGTCCCGGCCGACGACTACGAGACGCTCCGCATCGACTCCTCGCGGTCCGCACCGGAGCTCTTCCGAGAGCTGTCCAAGGACGGGACGCAGAGCTTCGCCGCGGACCGCTTGTACTGGGAGACCGTGTTGCCGCTGTGCGTCTTCGAGGACCGGATGCTGCGCAGCATCCGCCTCCATCCGCTGTCGCTCGGGTTCGGCGCGGGGTGGCCGGATCGCGGCACGCCGCGACTGGCGTCCGCCCCGGTCGCCGGCGAGATCCTGGAGTGGTTCGCATCGCTGTCTCGGCCCTACGGGACGGAGATCACGATCGACGGGGACGTCGGCGAGGTCAAGATCGCGTAAGGGCGGCCGGGAGCGTCACGTGTGACCGTGGCAGTTTGGGCCGCAACCGCGCAGGACCGCGCGTGGATCGAGGCGAGGGTGGATCGGTACTGGGGAGGCCCAGTTATGTGGAGCCGTGGCGTTGCGCACCGGGTCTCCGACTGGCCGGCGCTGGTAGCCGAAATCGGCGGGGCGCCCTGCGGTCTGCTGGCCTACCGGCCCGCGCCGCCCGAATGCGCGATCCTCGTGATCGATGCCGAGCCGCGGCACCAGGGCATCGGATCGGCGTTGATCGCGGCCGTCGTTGAAGCGGCGAAAACCGCCGGATGTGCCCGACTCTGGCTCGTGACCACAAACGACAACGTGGATGCGCTGCGGTTCTATCAGCGGCGCGGGTTCGCGCTGGCCGCGGTCCATCGCGGACAGATCGACGAGGCCAGGAAGCACAAACCGTCGATCCCCCGCGACGGGCGGTACGGCATCCCCATCCGCGACGAGATCGAGTTGGAGCGGTTGCTCTAGGGAGCGTTGCGCCGGAGCGTGCGGGCGCGAGCAAAAGCGGGGAGGCGCCCGCCCCAACCCGGCGTCCCGCCGCCGCTTACTCGTCCCGTCGCCCTTCGCCGCCGCCAGTCGTTCTCCGGAGTGGGATCCCCGAAGTACGCCTGGCCGGACCGAACAGCTGCCGCAACGAGCAATCAGACCGGAGTTCCGCCGGAGGGTTTGCGCCTCCACCACGCTTGTACCATGCTCGGGCCGGGGTCTCAATCCGGAAAGTTGGTTCGACCGAATTCCGGATAGTGTGGCTAACATGATGTGGATAAGCCGCGCTCAGTGCATGCGCTGCACGTCGCGTCGCGCCGCTCCAAGGCGTCCCCGCTACGTGCGCATCGTCTCCACAGTGATGGAATCGGACTTCGCTCGCAAGGTACTTGTGTTCCGCCGATCGATCGGAAACCCCTTCACCCGGCGGCGTCAATCGCGCGGGATATCAACTCCCTTTTCTTTTATGGAGCCTCAGGGGCGATCGCGGTTCTCGGCGGGTCCGGGCGTGCTAGGAGGAACGCAGAGATTTGGAATGCAAAACCCAGCGCATTAGGCGCGGATCATGCACACACAGACAATCTCGTGAGCGGGGCTGAGGACGGCGGCACGGTCCCGCCGCGCGCACGGGCCCGGGCGCGAGCGTACATCGAACCATGGTACTTCGCGTACGCGCTGCTCGGCGTCACGGTCGTCGGCGGGATCCCGATCCTGTTTCCGTTGAAGGCCGCCCTGGCCGGATCGCCGAGCTACGTCGGCATCGTCATGGGCGCCTTCAACCTGGGGAGCGTCGTCGCACCGCTGTGTGGAGCCCTGGCGGACCGGTACCGTCTGCATCGGCTGCTGCTTGCCGCCGGTATGGTCGTCACCGGAGCCGCCGTCCTCGCGTTCGCCGTCGTATCGCAGGCCCCCGCGCTCACATGGCTGGCGCTGCTTGCCGGCGCGGGCGCGGCCGCGGCCACGACGATCCCGTACCTCCTCGTCGTCGAGGCGCATCCGGAGGCCGAGTGGGCACTGCGTATCGGATCGCTCCAGACGCTCTACGGTGCCGGTCAGGTCGCCGGCCTGGTTGCGTCGGGCATCATGAGCCAGGCAGACCTGCGCGGCGGGCTCGTCCTGGATGGCGGCCTCACCATGGCCGCGGCGATTCCGGCCTGGGTATGCTCGCGCACCCCACCGCGCCAGGCCGGGGCCGCGTCCACATCGGCGGGAGCGGTCACTGCGCCCGCCCGGAGCGAGCGGTCCGCGGCGCAACTGCCGGCCTCGCGCGTCGAGCACGGACCGGGCAACATGCACCGTCACTTCCACCTGGGAAGGCCCGGGATCTTTCGAGACCTCCGTCCGGTGCTGGCCTCACCGTTCGGCGTGTTCCTCCTCGCTTGGGTGCTCGCCTTCGCGGGTAGCGCGGCCTACTTCACTGTGTACCCCGTGTTGATGGCGCGGACGTTCCGGATCGATCCCGACACCTCGTCGCTGGCCTACGCGGCGGCCGTGGCCATCTCGCTGCTGCTCTACCGGCCGGCCGGTGCATGGACGAAGCGTATAGGCAGCGCCGCGATGGTGCGCCGCGGCTTCATCATCCGTCTCGCGTGTCTGGTCGCCTTGAGCGCCCTGGCCGCGTGGCGTCTTGCCGGGCGGGGGCTCCTTGCCGAAGCGGCGTTCGCGGCGTTCGTCGGGGCGTGGACCATCCTCAGCGTCAGCGGAACCGCCCTCGCCGCGCAGCGTTCACCGGTCGGCGAGGGGAGCGGGATGGGCTTGTTCAACGCCGCGTCGGCCGCGGCCGGGGTCCTCGGCGCCGTGTTCGCGGGATGGGCCGCCGCAACCTGGGGCTACGGCGCGGTGCCGGTCGTGGGTGGGGCGTGCGTCGCATGCGGCGTGGCCGTCACGATCGCCGACGGTGCGAGGCGCAAGCGACGGATCGCGACGCCGTCCAGAGCGTAGACTCAGCGGCCCGAGAGAAGGCCAAGGAGTATATGGAACGCCCAACCACGTAATGTGTGCCGGCGGCACCACGTGCCGGCTCGTGTACGGCGGACAATGGAGGATGTCGACGCCAAGATTACGGATTGGAACACGGAAGCACAGCGAGTCCAGGAGATGTTCTCTCGAAGATCCGTGAGGAGCGCGCGCAAATTTTTCCCGAGAGGGATACTACTCGAGACGTGTTGGCATCATCTTGCCACACCGAACACACACCGGTGATTGACAGCGTTCGGGCACCAGCCCATAATCATCACACAACTGAATAGCCAAGCACTGCCTCCGAACGGGCAAACCCGAAGCAATTCGGGGACGCAAAGCCACGGGACCCTTTGGGTTAGCCGGGTTGCCGAAGAGGACTCTACAGTGTGGTTTGTCGAGGCACAGAGTCCTTTCAGGGGCACTGTGTCGTTTTGCTTTCAGGCGACGCGTTGCCTCCTGTTGATTGCGCTTTGTCGGTGTTCCCCTTCCTGGGATTCGGCTGGCCGTGCGCGGCTACAGGTCAGTTCGTGGCTCGTTGGGCGTACGTTCGGAATCGGGCTCTCGTGGCGACGGAGGCGCCCCAATGCGCGACCTGGCGGCCTGCACTCATAGGCGGTGCTGCGCCGTTAGCTCGGCGTGCGCTCCGGCTCGACCAATGTGTGGGCCGAACTGAACGGTGAGGTGGACGCAAGGTCAGACCACTACGTATTGGGGGGACCTCCAAATGAGCGCTCAACGACGATCCGGCTCCTCTCAGGTCCACCCGGAGCGGCTCAACTTCCGATCGCTCCTGCTAACGAACCCCAATTACTTCGGAAACGTCAAGCAAAGTCCGTTCAAGGCCGTCGTCTCTATGTCGGGGAATACGACGTACGAAGAACTGGCCTGTATCGGATTCAGGCCGCAACAGAATCTGTTGAACGCGGTAGTATACATCAAGCTGCCCTACGGCTTCCTCGGCGGCATCTGCTCCGCCGGTTCACAAGAGTACATTCGTTTCTACGCCTCATACGACGGCGGCAAGACGTGGGTCGATCTTGGACTGGCAAGTTTCACGGCGTTCGACATCCCTGAGACACCCGGGAAGCCCTTCCAGAATCTGGAGTATGCCGTTACCCTTCCATTTGATCCTCCGCGGAAGCTCTGTTTCCTGAACAATCTCGTGCTTGTGCGTGGGATTCTTTCGTGGGACGTACCGCCCCCGCCGAACGATCCCACCTTCACGCCTGTCTGGGGTAACACGCATAACACCACTATCGAGGTCGCGCCCGTCCAACTAATCGTCCTCGAACAGGCGCTCGCGGACCTCGCGGTGAAGCCCGTCGCCAAGCTCACTGAAGCGATCGACATCACGCAGACTGTCAAGACTGCTCCCCCGAAGGCGCTAAGTCTTGCAGAGTTGCAACAGCTCTACGCCGGCAAGAATGTCCCACCCCATCGATACGCGCTCGCCGCACTGAACCGGGCCCTGAATGAGACCCCGGACGAGCGGTTGCAAGCAGCCGACTTCGGTGGGCCAACGCAACTTTTCGGCGTCACGTTCGATGTCACACAGGCTACCGCGGCACTCGCGTCTGCGACCGGCGACACGTTCTATGAGCAGCTCGAGTGCGTCGGGCTGAACGAAAGTTCGTATACGTTAGAGGCCATCATTCGTATCAAGCAGCCGAACGGGTACAACGGTGGGCCGTGCACCACTGGCAGTCAGGAATACGTCTCATTCTGGGCTGACCTCGATGGCAGCGGCGCGTTTGCGACGTGTCTGGGGACCGCATCCGTCGCGGTCTACGACAATGTCCACATACCGAAAGACGGCCTCGAGTACGCCGTCACGCTCCCGACAAGCCTGTTCGCCTTTCAACAGGTCTGTACCGCCGGACCGAAGCTGATTCCGATCCGTGCCATCTTGTCGTGGCAGGTCCCGCCACCATGCAGCAACCCGAACTACGTGCCGGTATGGGGGAATCGCGATGAAACGCTTATCTGTCTCCCGCCTGGCCCTGCCGTGCAACCGGGCGTACAGAGCGCCTGGTTTGACACGGTGGGTTCCATGTCTGTCACCAAGATCAACAACATCTCGGGACTGGCTGACGGAACGTCGGCGACGGTGGGCTTTACCGCCGTGCAAAGTCCGTTCGGCGGCGAGGTCACGATCACTGGTTACCTCTATCCGGCGTCGAACTTAAGCGCCGGCGCACTGCCGCTGAAGTACCGGATTTCGGTGAGCAGCGACGGTGGTGTGACGTGGACAGCTCTCAACGACACGTTCACAGTTTCGCGTGAACTCATTCCGTGGAGCGGTATTCCGGTCCCCTTGCCGGACGTCACGCAGAACGTTGACCTGAGCGGCATCACCGCCGGCTACTATACGTACCAGGCGGATTGGATCACCGGCCCGGGCGACGCGCTTATCAACGTGGCAGGCAACGTGCTCGCCAAGTGGCAGACGGCGGGCAAGCCCAACGGCCTTTGGCAGATCAAGATGGACGTCTACGAACCGTCGACCAGTACGTTCTTCCCAGCTGTCAACACCGCGACGATTCTACTCGACAACGTTGCGCCGTCGGTCTCGATCAACATTACGTCTGGCGGAGGTTCGTGTGGCGATTTCTTCGTCGGCGACAAGATCAGTGGGAACTACTCCGTCAGCGACCTCCACTTCTACTACCTGTCGCTGGAGCTGTTGCCGGCGGCCGGCGGAACATTCACAGCGCCAGTTCCACTCCCGCTCTACTGGACCGATCCTGGAGCATCGACGTTTGGCAGCACGGGAACATGGACGTTAGACACGACTGGCTTGCCCCCGTGCGGCTACGTCGTAGTGCTCAACGCGTGGGATCGGACGATTGTTAATAGCGGTTACATCGGAAACTACAATCAAGCGCCCGTCGGCTTCTGCCTGAAGACCAAGTCGTAGTGTTCCTAAACTGCGGGCGCCACCGGACGCAAGTCGCGTCCGATGGCGCCCGCCGCCGGCAGTGCGTGGTATTGCCTGTCTAGTGCACCATTGCTGAAGTGCGTTGGCAGTACCACTGATGCATCGCGTGCCGGGTGAATGACCAGGTGAACGGATGCGCGTAGAGTCGGTTGTACTCATTAAGCGCCTGTTCGATGTGCGCGATC